>Ga0302325_10005506_pt1 | contig 28739 bp, 23 predicted proteins | sample Palsa_T0_2_FD_201948 | JGI IMG/M metagenome (GOLD analysis project Ga0302325, IMG submission 201948) | Peat permafrost microbial communities from Stordalen Mire near Abisko, Sweden - Palsa_T0_2 | ecosystem: Environmental > Terrestrial > Soil > Palsa > Peat permafrost | place: Sweden: Abisko...
AACACCCATGGCCACCAAAGCCTGCAAATGCAAAGCAACCGAATGCGAGGAATGCCCCGAGTGGATCTTCACGTTCGCCGATCTCGTCATGCTGATGATGGGGTTCTTCGTCATCCTCTGGGTGCTCAAGCCCAATCCCGGGAAAAAAGGCAGCGACAACGACAGCGAAAACGACTATGTCGTGAAAATTGCCGCGTCCATCCGCGCTGGTTTTGATTACGTGCCCAACCCGCAAAGCCGCGATCCGGTGGATCGGCAGATGATCATCGACGGGCTCTCGCGCACGCATCCGCCCGGCGATGGCAAAATGGGAAAATCCGTCATCCAGCCCAAGGGTGCCGTCGGCACCGATGATGATGTCACCAGCATCCGACCCTCCGACCACGCGACCGAAGGCGGCAAGATGCTCTTCGATCAGGGCAGCGCGGCGCTGTCCGATGAAACCAAGCAGGAGCTGGATCAGATCGCCGACATGATTCGCGGCCATCGCAATATCGTCATGATCAAAGGACACACCTCGCTGGACGATCTTCCCGACGGCGCCACCGAGCAGCAGAAGATGGACCTGTCGCTCCGCCGCGCCCAGGCGGCCGCCGATTATCTCGCGACCCGCGGCGTGGATGCCCGCGCGATTCGTGTGCAGGGATGCTCAACCTTCGAACCTCTCTCGCAGGGGCAATACACGGTCGATTCACAAGCCCTCAACCGCCGAGTCGAGGTTGAAGCGACCAACACGCTGATCGATGATCTCCAGGTAAAGCCGCAGCCTCCCGGCGGCGACACCACCGCGCCGACCGGTCAGTAACTATCGAGGGTCGTTCGCAATCAGCGGCGTATTTTCCGATTTTCCCAGCCACCACCACCACAAAATTCCAACCAACCCAATCGCGGCGCTGAGAAGTTGCCCCATCGTCAACCAGCCGAAGGCGATGTATCCAAGCTGCGGATCGGGCTCGCGCGTGAACTCGACGAGGAAGCGGAAGATGGCATAGGCGATGATGAACGAGGCGGCGATCTGGCCATCGCGGCGACTTTTCCAGGTCTTGATCGTCCACACCACGGCCATCAGCGCCGGGCCTTCCAGAATCGCCTCGTAAATCTGCGATGGGTGCCGCGGCGTCGTGTAGCCGGGGAAAATCATCGCCCAGGGAACATTCGACTCCCGGCCAACCAATTCGCCGTTGATGAAATTGGCGATGCGGCCGAGGAACAATCCGATGGGGGTAACGAGCGCCAGACAATCCGCGACGTTCAGCACAGGTGCCTTGCGATGCCTGCACCAGATCCACAGCACCAGCAGAACCCCGGTGAGCCCGCCGTGAAACGACATGCCGCCCCGCCAGATGGCGATCGGTTCCCACCACGGCTCCGGCTGGGTGGGGTCGTACTTATGATAGAAAATCCAATATCCCGCGCGTCCCCCAGCCACCACGCCCAGCGCCAGCCAACCCACAAGATCCGAAAGCGCATCCTGCGAAATGCGCAACAGCCCTTTTTTCGACATTCGGCCCAGCAGAAAATACGCCAGCACGAACGCGGTCAGATACGCCATGCCATACCAGCGGATTTTCAGAGGCCCGATCTGAAACATCACCGGGTCAATCTGCGGATATTTAAGCAGGGCCAGTAAAGTCACGCGGGCGAAGTTATATGTCGAAATACATGCAGAATTCGTAAGGATGCGGACGCTGGCGAATGGCATCGACCTCGTTCTCGCGTTTGTATTTCACCCAGTAATGGATCACATCCGCGGTGAACACATCGCCTTTGAGCAGAAATTCGTGGTCGTCCTCCAGCGCGCTCAGCGCCCCTTCCAGCGAGTCGGGCGCCGATTCAATGGTTTCATATTCCTCGGGCGACAGGTGGTACATGTTCTTGTCCAGCGGATCGCCGGGATCCAGCTTATTTTCGATCCCGTCGATCGCGGCCATCATGATCGCGCTGAACGCGAGATACGGATTGCACGAGCTGTCAGGGCAGCGAAATTCAATGCGCTTGGTTTTGGGATTTTCGCTGTACATCGGAATGCGGATCGCCGCCGACCGATTGCGGCTGCTGTATACCAGGTTCACCGGCGCTTCATACCCCGGCACCAGGCGCTTGTAGCTGTTGGTCGTCGGATTGCACAGCGCGCACAGGGCCTTGGCATGTTTGAGAATCCCGGCGATCGCCTGCAAGCCGAGATCGCTCAGCCCCGCATACCTGCTGCCCGCGAAAAGCGGCTTGTCCCCCTTCCACAAACTGAAATGCGTGTGCATTCCCGATCCGTTGTCCTGAAACAGCGGCTTGGGCATGAACGTCACCACTTTTCCATGCCGGGCCGCGACGTTCTTGCACACATATTTGTACATCATGACGTTGTCGGACATCGTCACCAGGTCCTGGTATCGCATGTCGATTTCGCATTGTCCGCCGGTCGCGACTTCATGGTGATGCGCCTCGACGGGAATCCCCAGCTCGATCAGCGTCGCCACCATCTCGCTGCGGATGTTCTGCATGGTGTCCATGGGTGGAGTGGGGAAATAGCCTTCCTTGAGGCGCATCTTGTATCCAAGATTGGTGGGCTCTTCGTCGCCGCGGCCCCAGATGCCTTCGCGGCTGCCGACATAATATTTCCCGAAATTGATTCCCTGGTCGTAAAACGCCTGGTCGAAGACGAAGAACTCCAGTTCCGGTCCGAAATAAGCGGTGTCGGCGATTTTGCTTTTCTTGAGATACGCGGCCGCCTTGCGGGCCACGGAGCGCGGATCGCGCGAGTATTCCTTTTTGGTGATGGGATCCCGGACGTCGCAGATGAGGGACAGCGTGCTGTGGGTCATGAATGGGTCGATTTTCGCCGACGCCGCCACGGGCACCAGCAGCATGTCCGACTCGTTGATCGCCTGCCATCCGCGGATGCTGCTGCCGTCAAACCCAAACCCATGATCGAAGCTGTCGGGCGTTAACTCGTTGATCGGGCACGTCGTATGTTGCCACAAACCCGGAAAATCCATGAATCGCAGATCGAAGAACTCGACCTTTTTTTCCTTGCAGAGCTTCAGCACATCGGCAGGCGACATCGTTGATCTCCTCGTGGTCAGGCGGTTGGATCGCAAGCGAGCGGGGTATGCTAACGATCACCCCGATGAGCGTCAAAAACCGGGACCGGCCAGCCTGTTTCGAGCGCGGTTTCAAATTGACTGGCAACGGCATTTTTGCGTTAATTCACATCCAACCCAATCGCGCCTCCGTCAGAAGCGAGGAAATTTATGAACGCGGCGAAAACTCCCACGGAGGTACTCAAGCTCATCAAGGACAAGAAAATCAAAGCGGTCGATCTCCGCTTCATGGATTTTCCGGGAATGCAGCAGCATTTCACCGTCCCCGTCCACTGCATCGAAAAAGACACGTTCACCGATGGCCTGGGATTCGACGGCTCATCTATCCGCGGCTGGCAGGCGATCAACGAGTCGGACATGCTCGTTATTCCGGCGCCTGAGACCGCCTTCGTCGACCCATTCGCCAAAGAGCCCACCCTGGTGATGGTCTGCAATATTCAGGACCCGCTTTCCAGGGCGGATTACACGCGCGATCCGCGCAACATCGCCCGCAAAGCGCTCAAATATCTCCAGGGCCTGGGCATCGCCGACATGGCTTATTTCGGCCCCGAAGCCGAGTTTTTCATCTTCGATTCCGTCAGGTACGATCAGAACCAGCACGAGGGGTATTACCACGTCGATTCGGTCGAAGGAATCTGGAACGCCGGGCGGGAGTGCGACAACGGCGGGCCCAATCTCGGCAACAAGCTGCGCTATAAGGAAGGCTATTTCCCAATTCCCCCCAGCGATTCTCTGCAGGACATCCGCACCGAATGCATGCTGCTGATGGAAGAATGCGGAATTGAAATCGAAGCCCAGCACCACGAGGTCGCCACCGGCGGGCAATGCGAAATCGACATGAAGTTTTCACCGCTGGTGGAGATGGCCGACAAACTCGCGCTGTACAAATACATCATCAAGATGGTCGCCCGCCGTTACGGCAAGACGGCCTGCTTCATGCCCAAGCCGCTGTTCCAGGACAATGGCTCGGGGATGCACACGCACTTCAGCCTGTGGAAGGGCGACAAGCCGCTATTCGCCGGCAAAGGATACGCGGGCCTGAGCGACATGGCCCTCGCCGCCGCCGCTGGAATTCTCAAGCATGCCCCGTCGATCCTCGCATTCGCCGCGCCGACGACCAACAGTTACAAGCGCCTTGTCCCCGGCTACGAAGCCCCCGTCAATCTCGCCTACAGCCAGCGCAACCGCTCGGCCGCCATCCGAATTCCCATGTACAGCACCAATCCCAGGGCCAAACGCCTGGAATTCCGCTGTCCCGACCCAAGCTGCAACCCCTATCTCACGTTCTCGGCAATGCTCATGGCGGCAATCGACGGGATTCAGAACAAGCTGGACCCGGGCAAGCCGCTGGATGTCAACATCTACGATCTGGACCCCGCGGATGCCGCCAGGGTCGCGCAAACGCCCGGCGCGCTTCAGGAATCGCTGGCCGCGCTCAAGAAGGATCACGCATTCCTGACCAAGGGTGAAGTATTCACCTCCGACGTGATCGAGACCTGGATCGATTACAAATCCCACAACGAGGTGGATGCGCTGCGTCTGCGTCCGCACCCCTATGAGTTCATGATGTACTATGACATTTGATTGGGCAGGACGATTACATAAAAACAAAGCCCACGGATGGCCATCCGTGGGCTTTTTTGTCCAGCACCATAATCCACTTCCGAATTACTTCGGAATCGGCACGGTGGAAATAGTCTCAAGAATCCGGCTGGCGATCTTGTAGGGATCGCCCTGCGAGTTGGGACGACGATCTTCCAGGTAGCCCTTGTAGCCGTTTTTCGGCATGTGGTGTGGAAGACGGATCGACGCGCCACGGTTCGATACGCCGTAGTTAAATTTGTCGATCGCCTGGGTTTCATGCAGACCGGTGAGCCGCATGTGGTTGTCCGGTCCATAAACGAGGATATGCTCGGCCTTGTACTTGTCGAAGGCAGCCATCAGTGATTCGAAATATTCTTTGCCGCCGACTTCGCGGAGATATTTGGTGGAGAAGTTCGAGTGCATCCCCGAGCCGTTCCAGTCGGTCGCGCCCAGCGGCTTGCAATGCCAATTCACGTCCACGCCGTACTTTTCGCAAAGGCGCATGAGCAGATAGCGGGCAACCCACATTTCATCGGCGGCTTTTTTGGAGCCTTTGCCAAAGATCTGGAATTCCCACTGGCCTTTGGCCACTTCGGAGTTGATGCCTTCGTGATTGATGCCTGCGTCGAGGCAGAGATCGAGATGCTCGTTGACGATCTTGCGGGCGATGTCGCCCATCAGGCTGTAACCGACGCCGCAGTAATATCTCCCCTGGCCTTCCTTGGGAAAGCCCTCAGCCGGGAAACCGAGCGGTTGGCCATCCTTATAAAGGAAGTATTCCTGCTCAAATCCGAACCACGTTTCCGGGTCATCCAGAATGGTGGCGCGGGCGTTGGTGGAATGAGGCGTCAGGTCGGGATGGAGAACTTCGCAAAGAACGATCACGCCGTTCTTAACGGTGGTATCCAGATATCTTGCTACCGGCTTGAGAATGCAATCCGAACTGTGCCCCTCGGCCTGTTGGGTCGAGCTGCCGTCAAAGCCCCAGTTGGGCAGCTTCTCAAGCGCCGGAAAGCTCTCGAAGTCTTTGATCAGCGTTTTTCCGCGGATGTTGGGAACGGGTTTGTAGCCGTCGAGCCAGATGTATTCCAGTTTGTACTTTGCCATATGGGTTCACGTGTCCATTTTATAAGCAGGCCGCACCGAAACGGCCCCCTTATGTGTGTTGTTTGTGCACCTTGTTACGTTTTTTCGGCGTAAGAATGGAAATAGCACAAACGATGCCGCCGCTGGTTCTCGGAAAAATTCCTGCCTTGAACAAGAATGAAGAATCGCAACAAAATACGCCTCTGAACGGGCGGTTGTATTCTATTAAATTGCAGTACAGATGACTCATACCCAAGCGGGAAGTTTTTGGCTTGTTAATCCTGCAGCAGCGGCTGGTCAATCAAGCGTTTTTTTATAATGAAGTCAGAGCGGAGTGCAAGAAATAAAACTTTTCACGACAATTGCTTACGAATCATTCGTGAATATTGCAACAGCTTCGCTTCCATTCTCATCGCGCGTTGCAAAATGCCATCAAGCAATTTTCAAGCAGTTTGCGAAATCACCCCGCTGGCTTTTTTCAAATTAATCTGGACATTCCAAATTCGTTTTGACATGATCTTTAGCCCTCTACGGTCGAACCAACCGTTCATACAACTGGAGTAACTGTTATGTCGAATGCTCGCCAAGAGGCGATCAAGGCAATCGCCCTGACCAAGCACAAGCTTGCCAACGTGGATTTCAAGACAATTCACCTGAAGGAAATATTCGGGTCGAATGTTTTCAGCGAAGCGGAGATGCAGGCCCGCCTTCCCAAGACGGCATTAAAAAGCCTGATGAAGACGATTCACGAAGGCGCTCCCTTCGATCCCGCCGTTGCCGATGCCGTGGCCGCCGCCATGCGCGACTGGGCTTTGGAACACGGCGCGACGCACTACACGCACCTCTTCCAGCCGATGACCGGCATCACTGCCGAGAAACACGACAGCTTCCTCACGCCCGAAGGTTCGGGCGCGCTTGCGGTATTCAGCGGCAAGGAACTGGTCAAGGGCGAGCCCGATGCCAGCAGCTTCCCTTCCGGCGGCCTTCGCGCCACCTTTGAAGCCCGCGGCTACACCGCGTGGGATCCCACCAGCCCCGCATATATCATGGAGCATCCCAATGGCTCCACGCTGGTCATCCCCACCGCGTTCCTGAGCTGGACCGGCGAAGCCCTCGACAAAAAAACCCCGCTGCTCAAGAGCATGGAGGCCCTCAGCACCCAGGCGATCCGCATCCTGAAACTCTTCGGCCACAGCAACGTGAAGAAAGTCTTCACCACCGTCGGCGCCGAGCAGGAATATTTCCTGATCGACAAACATTTTTTCTATGCCCGGCCCGATCTCATTGCCTGCGGCCGCACGCTCTTCGGCGCCACGCCGCCCAAGGGGCAGGAGCTGGAAGATCACTATTTCGGCGTCATCCCCGAGCGCGTGCTGGCGTTCATGGCCGATTGTGAAAACGAATTGATCAAGCTCGGCGTGCCGGTCAAGACGCGCCACAACGAGGTGGCCCCCAGCCAGTTCGAGCTGGCGCCGCTGTTTGAAAACAGCAACCTCGCCACCGATCACCAGAACATGATCATGGAAGTCATGCGCCGCACCGCCGACAAATATGGCCTGGTCTGCCTGCTCCACGAAAAGCCGTTTGCCGGCATCAACGGCAGCGGCAAGCACAACAACTGGTCGATGTCCACCGACACCGGCGAAAATCTGCTGAATCCCGGCGACAACCCGCACGATAACGAGCAGTTCCTCGTCTTCTGCGCCGCCGTCATCCGCGCGGTCAACAAATACAGCGAAATCCTTCGCCTTTCGATCGCCAGCGCTCACAACGATCATCGCCTCGGCGCCAACGAAGCCCCGCCGGCCATCATCTCCATCTTCCTGGGCGATCAGCTCACGGATATTTTCGAGCAGATCGAAAAAGGGCCGGCCAAGAGCAGCAAGCAGGGCGGCATGTTCGAGACCGGTGTGTCCATCCTGCCCAGGCTTCCCAAGGATGCCGGCGACCGAAATCGCACCAGCCCGTTCGCTTTCACCGGCAACAAGTTCGAGTTCCGCGCCGTCGGTTCCAGCGCCAACGTTTCCGGCGCCAACACGGTGTTGAACACCATCGTGGCCGAAAGCCTCGATTTCATCGCCACCAAGCTGGAAGCCGAGGTGAAGGCCGGCAAGGCCCTGGACAAGGCCGTGCAGGACCTGCTCCCGTCGATCATCAAGGAGCACAAGAAGGTTCTGTTCAACGGCAACGGTTATTCCGAGGATTGGCACAAAGAGGCAGCAAAACGCGGCCTGCCCAACCTCAAGAACACCGTCGATGTCCTGCCCGTAGTGACGCGCAAGGACACCATCGAGTTGTTCTCGAAGTACAAGGTCTACTCGGAAAAGGAACTGGAAAGCCGGTTCAACATCCTGGCCGAAGCCTATGTCAAAGCGGTGAATATCGAGGCCCTGACGGCCGCGATGATGGCCAAAACGTATATCCTTCCGGCGGCGTTTCGCTATCAGAAGGAAATCGGCGAGTCCGTCGCCGCCGCCAAATCGGCCGGAGCAGCCAGCCCCGCGGGCGTGGAACTCCTCTCCACGGTTGTCAGCACGATCAACGATCTCACCCATGGCGTCGCGTTGCTGGAAAAGGCGATCAACCATCACGGCGATGGCGACGCATACGCCCATGCCAGGCACATGCGCGACGCCGTTCTTCCGGCGATGCTCGAGGTTCGCAAGACGGCCGACAAGCTGGAGGCGATCTGCCCCGACGATCTCTGGCCGCTACCCACCTACCGCGAAATGCTGTTCATCAAGTAAGTCGCGATCGATCGATTTCCAAAGCCCACGGATAGCCATCCGTGGGCTTCTTTTTTTGAAGGAGAACCTACCGCCGCCACACATATTCCGTCACATACGCATAAATCAGCGAGACAATCCCCACGATCACGCTCGCCCACAGCGTAATCTTGAGAATCTTGATCCGATTGGCGATCTCCTTATCCCGCCATTCCGCCAGCCTGCGGTCGATCTCATCCAGCTTGCGGTCGATGCGATTCTCGATCTCATCCAGCTTCTGGTTCAGATAGACGTCAGCGCTCTTTTTCAGCCGGTTGCTGATCCCGCCGAACAGCCCCGATTCCTCGATTTCATCCCGGATGGACGACGGCGGCGGCGATGCGGCGCCGCTGGTCGTCTCGTCATTTCCCGGCTCCGGCAGGAAACGGTAATCGGTGGTTGAATCATTCTCTCCAACGATCGACGCCACCATCCCGCCCAGAAACGCGCGCCTTCTGCGATTCAGCCGGCTGAAAAATCCCTCCTGCCTCCGCAGCCGGCGCACGAGCAGGGGGGCGGGATCGCCGTCGCTCGCTTCCACCCCGCGCAAGCGCGCCAGCGCCACCAGCCCCCGGTGCGTGAGGCCGGCGAATTTCATCAGGCGAATCCGCGCGATCTCCTGCGCGATCTGCTCTTTTCCGGCATTGATCGTCACCGGCCGGCGTCCCCAGCGCACGATGTCCAGCATCGCCTGCCGATCCAGCGACGCGATCAACTGCCGCCGCTCGTGAACCGCCGCCACCAGAAGCTGCTGCGTCTTGAATCGCGTGGAATCCAGCCCCAGCCCCTCGGCGAGGTTGTTCAGCTCATCGCGGGGCAGCTCGGCCAGTTGCCGCGAGGGTGGCTGCGCCAGCGCCGCACCCGGCGCCGCGACCACGATTTCGCGGCCGCTTTCATCGGTATGTGGTTGGAGTTCTCCCATCGCTGAAATTATCTGGATTGATCCTGGCCACCAACTGATGCGCCCGCAGCAGCAGCACCCACACCACGAGCAGCAGCACGCAAATCAGCGCATCGCCGCCGAACGTCCGGATGCGCAGCCGCAATCCCTGCAGCATGATGTACCGCCGCATCAGGGATATGTATCGTCCCTCGCCGCTGAAATACACCCACCACCCGTAAAGAAACTGGATCGTCACCACCGTCGCGTAAATCGACACCACTGTGCCCAATACCCAGCGAAAGAAATCGAAGAAATCGATGTGCATTTGAACAGTTGTGAGTTGCGAGTTGCGAGTTGCGAGTAAAGCGTTGCGTTTCACTCGCAACTCGTAACTCGCAACGCGCAACTAATTCTCACTTTCCTCAGCATCGAGCACCGTGCCGCCGAAGAGCGCGCTGCCGATGCGCACCATCGTCGAGCCTTCGGCGATGGCGGCTTCAAAATCATGGCTCATCCCCATGCTCAGGTGGCGCAGCCCCGCGCCGCCGATCTTGTGCCACTTCATCTCCTCGAAAATCTCCCGTGACCGCGCGAAGGTGTGGCGAACCTTCTCTTCCGGGGCATCCAGCGGTCCCATCGCCATCAGGCCGCTCATCTGCAGATTGGGCATCGAATCGATCTGCTCCGCCAGGTGCACCGCCGCGCCGACCGCCACCCCGAATTTCGTCGATTCCTCCGATACGTTCACCTGCAGCATCACCGGCAGCTTGCGCGAAAGCCGCGCCGCCTGTATGTCCAGCTCCTCGGCGAGCCGCAGGCTGTCGATGCTGTGAATCATCTGCACCAGCGGCAGCACCGCCTTCACCTTGTTGCGCTGCAGATGTCCGATCAGATGCCAGCGGATTTTCTGAGGCGCTGCCCCCTCGGCATGAATCGCCCGCCGCTGAAAGAATTCGTTGAGTTGCGCCGCCCGCTGCGTCAATACCTGCACCCGGCTTTCGCCCAGGTCGATCACCCCAAGCTGAAGAATTTCCCGAATCTGCTCCGGCGCCGCGGTCTTGGTCACCGCGATCAGCGTCACTTCGCCCGGATCGCGCTTCGCCTTCATCGCCGCCGCGGCGATCCGCTCCCTGATCTCATCCAGATTTTCCGCAAGCGCCGAGCGTTTGGCCACCTTCAGGCTCCTTCAACGTGAATCATACCCCCAAGCACGAAATATCTGAACCGCGCGTCGGGACGAATTTATCCCTCGGGGGTGTCCAGCAGCGATTTCAGCCGGATTGCCAGCGCTTCGGGCAGCCGGGTCAGCCATGTGCTGTCAATCAGCCCAACATCGATCAGATCGCGGATATGAACTTTGTCCTTGTCCCGAAATGCCGTGAGTTTGATTCGAACCAGCGGCTCGAGGGAAAGGACGCGAAAATGGATCGCCGGTTCGGATTCGCTGACATCGGGATTCGCCGCCGGTTCATGGGACCTGACCTTTTCGTTGGCAAAGATAATATGAACCGCATCGCGCGCCTTGGCGGAAGCATTGTCGAGAAAGATTTCCATTCCCGAGGAATGACGGTATACAAATCCCGCGGCTTCCATGGCGCGACGGGCCGAATCCAGATCGTCACGCCGAATCAAAATATCCACATCCTGTGTATTTCGCACCGCACTTTCATCAATACGGGAAACCCAAAGTCCCACCGCGTTTCCACCAGCGACGGCGTATGGGACTTGCGCCGCTTCCAGCGCCGCCGTCGCTCGAAATAACCGTTGCCGGACTCGTTCGGCGGCATTCAACATTCGCTCCAGCGAAAATGGTCCGTACACGACAGGCATCGATCGTCCATCATAATCGCCCGTGCTCCTGATACCACTGCATGGTCGCCGTCAAGCCGGCATCGAAATCAACGATCGGCCCATATTTCAAGATATCTTTGGCCCGCTGGAGATCAGCAAGCGAATGCTTCACATCGCCCGTGCGCGCCGGCTTGTAGTCGGGCCGAAGATCATCGCGCTTCAGCGACTTTGCCATCTGTGAAGCCAGCTCGTTGACCGAAATTCGAATCCCGCAGGCGACGTTGATGGCAATCCCCGCCAGTTCGCCGGAATATTTCGCCGCCAGCAGGTTTGCGTGAGCGGCGTTGTCCACATACGTGAAATCGCGCGACTGCTCGCCGTCGCCGAAAATGGTTGGCGAACGACCCACCAGCATCGCTTTGGCGAATGCCGCGATGACCGCGGCGTAAGCGCTCTCGGCCGATTGCCGCGGGCCGAATATGTTGAAATAACGCAGGCTTACCGTATCCAGCCCCATGCCGGCGCTGTAGGCGGACATCATCGCTTCGCCCGCCACTTTCGTCGCGGCGTAGGGACTTCGCGGACTGGTCGGCATTGTTTCAGTTTTGGGCAACTGCTCGCTGTCGCCGTAGGCGCTGCTGCTGGCGGCGAACATCACCCGCCGGACTTTACACTGGCGTGCCGCCTCCAGAACATTCAGCGTCCCATCCGAATTCACCTGCTGAAATTTTTCCGGCTGCTCAATACTCCTCGGCACCGACCCCAGCGCCGCCTGGTGAAACACCAGTTCCCTCCCTTCCGTGCAATCGCGCAGCAGGGATTGATGGAGAATCGATCCGCGCACGAATTTCACACCGTCCGGAAGCGCCCGGGGATCGCCCCCGCCGGAGAGATCGTCGAGCACGGTCACATCAGCTCCCAGCGAATGCAGCGCGATCGCCAGGTGCGATCCGATGAATCCGGCGCCGCCTGTCACCAGGACATTTCGGCCCTCAAAGGCAGCGCCGTGCAAGTGTCGCCAATCGGTTATCCCTGCCATACCCGCAATGTTATACTCGCCGGCCGTGCATTTGATGACCCGCCGATGCAAATCTTTCGCAGCCGAGTCGTGGGGCATTCATCCGCGCGCAATCCTGTTTGACATGGACGGCACGCTGACGCAGCCGATGCTCGATTTTCCGCTCATCAAGACGGAAATGAAGATCGGGCCCGGTCCGATCCTGGAATCGTTGGCAGAGTTAACAGGCGGCCGCCGGGCGGAGGCTGAGGCGATTCTCCTTCGTCATGAGAAAATCGCCGCTGAAAATTCCACGCTGAACGAAGGATGTCTCGATCTTCTTCACTGGCTTTCGTCCAATGAAATTTCCACCGCACTGATCACGCGCAATAGCGTCATCAGCGCCTCAACCGTTTTTGCCAAGCACCGGATTAAGATGAACCTGGTGATTACCCGCGAAGATTGCGCTTTTAAACCCAGCCCCATCCCACTGGAACTGGCCTGCGAGCGGCTCGGCATGGCAAAGGACCAAACGTGGATGGTCGGCGACGGCCAGCACGACATCGAATCGGCGAACGCCGCCGGCATCCGCTGCGTCTGGATCAGCCATGGAAAATCAACAACTTTTGCCATCCAGCCCTGGAAAACCGTCGCCAATCTTTGCGAGTTGGCCGAGATTCTTCGAGGATTGCCGAAATAAAATGCGAAAGAGATTATTGCCAGAGATGAAAATCAGATTCACACAGATGAAATGCGGGCCAATCTTTTATCTGTGTGTATCCGCATTTTATCTGTGGCTAATATTCTTCTCTTTTATATCCGTGGCCAGAGCGGCTCCCGCGACGCAGCCGCAGGGTTTGTCGGCGAAATCCACTATGGCTGAGATTCTCGATGCGCTCGATGCACGCGGCAAAAACTTGAAGGATTTTTCGGCGCAGGTGTCGCTCACCTCCACGGACGACAGCACCGGTGATTCCAACAGCAATTCAGGAAAAGTGATTTTCCAGAGCAAAGGCAATGGCGATGCCCGGATTCTGGTGAGCTTCGACAAAAAACTCTTCGGCAACAATCTGGCCGAGAAAATCGATCATCGATATGTGCTCGACACTGGCGTGCTCGACGATCGTGATTACACAAAAAATCACGAAACCATCGATCATGTCCTGAGGCCGGGGCAAAAGCTGAATCTGTTCAAGCTGGGCGATGGACCGTTTCCTTTGCCGCTGGGCCAGGACAAAGCGGACGTGCTGAAGCAGTTTGATGCCGTGAAAATTGCTCCCACATCGGACGATCCCGCGCAAACCGTGCATCTGCAATTGACGCCAAAAGCCGGGAGCCAATTTGCCAGCCGATACAAGACCATCGACATCTGGGTTGACATGATCACCGGCATGCCCCGGCGGATTCAAACGGATGATATCAATCAGACGACGACGCAAACCACCGATCTGACGAACGTGAAGATCAACGGCGGAGTGACCGACAAGGATTTCATCCTGCCGCCGATGCCGCCAGGATCGGATGTGGTGGAAGGGCCATTAGCCCAGTGATCAGCGGATCGAAAATGGATCCCGATCGACTGCACTGATAGCGATGGGCGGCATTCCCGGCGTTTGTGCCAGACGCGCGGCCAATCCCTTCAAAACCGGGCGCTCACTGTTGGAATGCAGGGTGCAGACGACAGTCAATCCCGCGGCGGCGGCCTTGCTGGCATCGTGATGTCTCATCTCGCCGGTCAAATATAATTCCGCCCTGGCGGCGATCGCATCATCCAGCAGATTTCCGCACGACCCGGCGCAAACGGCGGCACGCGTGATCGCTCCATCCAGAGGCCCGGCCACCAGAAGCCGATCGATTTCCAAACCTCGCTTGATCCGCTCAAAAATCTCGCCGCGAGCGGTGGGGGGCAGCGAGCCGATTTTTCCCAGCCCTTTGTCATCCGCCGCGGCGGCCAGCATGTTCAGATCGAACGCCGGCTCTTCGTAGGGATGATTTGCCTTCAGTGCGGCGATCACGGCATCAACCGCGCCGATGGGCACCACGGTTTCCATCCGGATTTCATCCGCTTTTTCCAACCGCCCCGATTGGCCAACAACCGGCGACGTGCCCGATTCGCCGAAGAATGTCCCCGTCCCCGCCGAGCGAAAACTGCAGGATGAATAATTCCCGATCCGCCCCGCTCCCGCATCGAACATTGCCCGGCTCACTTTTTCCACCGCTTCGATCGGTACGAACACAACCAGCTTATACTGCGTCGGGTCCGCGTCGCCGCGCTTCAGCGGCTTGCGATCCGTCAGCTCCAGAACATCCGCCAGCATGTCATTGGTTCCGCCTTCAGCGGCATCCAGCGCCGTATGCGGGGAATAAATCGCGATGCCCCGCCTGATCGCATCAAACACCGGGCTTCCCGCCGTCACGCGCTTGATCGCCTGAAAAATCGGCGGATGATACGCGACCACCAGATTAAAATTCCCCGCACGCGCCTCCTCCGCGACGCCCGGCGAATAATCGATCGTCAGCATGATTTTCGAAATATCCTGATTCGGATCGCCGACGAGAAGCCCGGCATTATCCCAGGTTTCTGCCAGGGATGTCGGAGCAATATCCTCAAGTTTTTTTATGATGTCGTTAAGACGCATCAGCGATTAAAGCTCGAATTTTCGGTAGTCATCATATCGAATTTGCCTAACTCTCCAATGCTGGAGAAAATAGATTGTTCAAATCATGAACTATTGGCCGTTTCGCAGCGGGCTATAATTCGAAACCGCGAATCTTTTCGTTGGCGAAAAGGTCCATTTTCCTCCAAAATCACCCATCAATTGCAAGATCTCGGAATTACCGATCAAAAAGCACTTAAGGCGCGTCGACTCACCGCCTTTCCGGTCATCGAAAACGCTTCGGACACTGACAAAAGTTCGAACCAGATTAAAGAACTTTGAATTCACAGGTTGTTAACTCCGCTCAATCCCCACCGCCGCAAACATCGCCTTTGCCTTTACAAGCGTCTCCTCAAACTCCGCGCTCGGATCGGAATCCGCGACGATTCCGCCCCCCACGGGAATATAGATCTTCCCGGCCCTGGCGATCATCGTGCGGATGGCGACGCTCAGCTCGATATTTCCCCTGGCATCGAGATACCCAATCGCGCCGCAGTAGACGGCGCGGCGCACGGGCTCCAGCTCGTCGATGATTTCCATGGCCCGGATTTTCGGCGCGCCGGTGACGCTGCCGCCCGGAAACGTCGCCCGCAGCAGGTCGACGAATGTGATCTCCTCGCGCAATTCGCCGCGAATTGTCGCCACGCCGTGGTACACGGTTGGATGCGCTTCGATCGCGCGCGGCTCGATGACTTCGATGCTGCCGACCCGGCACACACGGCCCAGGTCGTTGCGTTCCAGGTCCACGATCATGTTCAGTTCCGCCTGGTCCTTGGGCGAATCACGAAGCTCCACTTCCATGCCGGAATCCCGCGGGCGCGTGCCCTTGATGGGGCGGGTAATCACCTTGCGGTCTGGCGTCACGCGCAGAAAAAGCTCCGGCGAATTGGAGATGACCGCGAAATCCTCATAGGCAAGATAGGCACCATATTTTGCGGGCGATTGCTGCACCAGCCGGCGATAGATCTCAGCCGGGCGCGCGCTTAATCCCGCGACGAAGCGCTGGGCGAGATTCACCTGAAACACATCTCCTGCCGCGATAAAATCCAGCGCCCGCCGGACCGCGCGCTCGTACTCGTCCCGCGTGAAATCAGAACGGAGCGGCTCATCGGCCAGCCCATAATTTGCATCAAACCCCGGCGGGCGATCGGACGCGGGCCGGCAATAGGTGAATACAAACAGCGGCAAATTCAGATCATCGACCGCCCGGCTGGGAAGCTTTTCAAACAGCCGGCCGAGATCGTAGCTGAGATATCCGATCCATCGCCCCTCGCCCGGCCAAAAAGTTTGCGACATCCACGCCAGCGCATCCAGCGGATCGTCCCACTGGCGAATCACGCTCGCGCCCACGGATGCCGTGGCTCGCAGCGGATTGCCATCGCACCGCACCGTGCAGACCGGCGTCACAAAACCCGTGTTCCAGGCGGCGTCAATTTCGCTCGACGACAAATTGATGCGGGAATTATGCAAGCGGGGGATTTTATCAAGTCCGGCGTTTGCGTACCGCTTTTTTCGAATGTGGATGGGGGATATAGTTCATACGTGGCGAGCGGCACTTCCACCCCCGATCTTTTGCGCGATCTCACCGAGCCTCAGCGGCAGGCGGTGACGCACGTGGATGGTCCGCTTCTGATCGTCGCGGCCGCCGGCAGCGGGAAAACCCGCGTGATCACCCGGCGCGTGGCGTATCTCATGAGCCTGGGCATCGAACCGCGCTCGATCCTTGCGATCACATTCACCAACAAGGCCGCCGGCGAGATGAAGCAGCGCATTTCCGCTGATTCCCCCCGGCCGATCCATGATTGGGGCCGGCTCGATCAGAAGTGGCCGATCATCGGCACGTTCCATTCGCTGTGCCTGCGGATTCTCAAGCATTACGCCGCGGAGGTCGGCCTGCCGCCGAATTTCAGCGTGTACGATTCCACCGATCAGAATCACCTGATGAAGGAGGCGATCAAGGCGCTGGACATCTCAATGCAGAATCTGACGCCGGGGATGATCCATGGAACGATCAGCAACGCCAAGAACAAGCTGATCGACGCCGAGCAATATGCCCAGTCGGCATCCGATCGATATTCGCAGATCGTCGCGCAGGTGTACCGGAAATATCAGCAGCTTCTCAAGTCGGCGGGCGCGCTGGATTTTGACGATCTCCTCCAGCAAACCGTGCAGGCGATGCGCGATCATCCGAATATCCTGGCGGAGCTTCAGGATCGTTTCCGCTATATCCTGATCGACGAATATCAGGACACCAACCACGCGCAGTACGTGCTGGTTCACGCGCTGGCGATGAAGCATCACAACATCTGCGTGGTAGGCGATCCCGACCAGTCGATCTACGCCTGGCGCGGGGCGGACATCGCCAATATTCTGGATTTTGAGCGCGATTATCCCGATGCCACGGTCATTCGCTTGGAGCAGAATTACCGATCGACCAAGTCGATCCTGGCGATCGCCGATCATCTGATCGGGCACAACCATCGGCGGAAGGAAAAGCGCCTGTGGACCGAAAACGACGCGGGCGAAAAGGCGCTGGTTTTAATGTGCCGGGACGAGCACGATGAGGCCTACGCCGTCGCCGGCGAGCTGGTTAAGCTGCAGCAGCAGGGGATGCCCTGGAACCAGATGGCGGTTTTCTATCGCATGAATTCCCTGTCGCGCGTGATGGAAGATGCGCTTCGCCGAAAAAATATTCCGTATCAGATCGCCCGGGGCGTGGAATTTTACGGCCGCAAGGAAATCAAGGATGTGCTGGCCTACCTGCGTGTAATCGCTAATCCCAGCGATGAGGTCAGCCTGTCGCGCATCATCAACGTGCCGACGCGCGGCGTCGGCGACGGCGCGCTGCGGACCATGCAAACCCACGCCGTCGCCCACGGCATCAGCCTGTGGCAGGCGATGCAGGATGCGGGAAATGTCTCCGGGCTTTCCGCCCGGGCGCGCAATTCGGTCGAGCAGTTTGTCAAGCTGATCGATTCCTTCAAAAGCCCCTCCAGCGGCATCACGCACAGTGTGAAGGAAATCATGGAGCAGGTCGTTGCCCGCACTGGAATTGAGCAGATGCTCCGCAAGGATGAATCCCGCGGCGAAAGCCAGGTCGCCAACGTCGAGGAATTGATCTCCGCCGCCGCCGAGTTCGAGAGTGAGAATCCCGAGGGCACGCTGAGCGATTATCTCACGCAGGTAAGCCTGGTGAGCGATGCGGATCACATGGAAGGCGCCGGCGGGGCGGTGACACTCATGACCCTCCACGCCGCCAAGGGGCTGGAATTTCCCGCGGTTGCGATCATCGGAATGGAAGAAGGCTGCCTGCCGCATTCCCGCTCGCGCGACAGCAACGACGATCTGGAAGAAGAGCGCCGGCTCTGTTTCGTCGGCATCACGCGGGCGCAGCAGCGGCTGATTCTTTCCAGCGCCGCCCGGCGGCTTATCCGCGGCTCATACACCAACACGCTTCCCAGCAAATTTCTCTCGGAAATGCCGCGGGAGATGCTCAACAAGATCGTCCACAGCTCCGATCACGCCGATTATCCCGAACCCGAAGCGGGCGAATTTCACATCGGCCAATCGGTGCGGCACCGCACATTCGGCATGGGCCGCATCGTCGATCTTTCCCACAGCCGGGCGGTGGTGGATTTCGCAATCTCCGGCCGGAAAATCCTGATCCTGTCCGCCGCCGGTTTGCAGCCAGTTTGATTCCACCTCAATTTCAGTTGGCAACAAGCATTAGCGGTCACTGGGCCAAACATTCGAGAAAAGAACCTCGTTCGGTAGAACCACGACAAGATGATCTCTACACCCGCAAGGCCCGGCGAAAGCGGGGATGATTCAGTTCGTTTGCGCCTTGACGCTTTCGCATTCCCCTTGCAGCATATCTTCCCCCCATGGCCGATATTGCCGCGCCGCGATCCAGAATCGTTCGACCTTCGCTCCTGATCCTCAGCACCGTCATTCTGCTCACGCTGGCGTTTGCGCCGATGGGGCAGTTTTACCTGGCGTGGGTGGGGCTTGCCCCCTGGCTGGTTCTCGTGGCGGAAACACGGTCGCTCAAAGCCGCGTTCTTCTGGAGCTGGATCACCGGGACGCTTTTCTTTATCGCCAACATGTGGTGGATGGCCGTGATCAGTTGGCCGGGGATGCTTGCGCTCCTCTCGTTCTGCGGGCTGTTGTGGGGCCCGGCGGCCCTTATCATCCGCAAGGCGGGATTACTTCAAACCGGGATGATCCGCGGCATTCTGGGCATCGCCGTCGTCTGGACGGCGTTTGAATGGGTCCGCGGCATTATCTTCACCGGGCTGCCGTGGCTCTTCCTCGGATATACGCAAACACCGATCCTGCCGGTTTGCCAGATCGCCGATATCACCGGCGCCTACGGCGTCACGTTCTGGGTGGTGGCCGTCAACGCGCTGGTGGCGCTGGCATGGCTACGCCGCGACCGATTCAACCAGTCAATTCCATCCGTCATCATCCTGTCGATCGTCACCCTCTTGATCCTGGTTTACGGCATTTTCAGGATCGATCAGACGGGCGGCGTCCTGTCGCCCGGCCCCACGATTGCCGTCGTGCAGTCCAACTACCCGCAGAACAATCACGGCGAAAAATCGGCGGATGTGAATGAGCGCCTGGATTTCAGCATCCGGCAAACTATGGCGATCCTGAACCGCTTGCCGGGGAAAATCGACATGGTCGTCTGGTCGGAAACGATGATGGAAGCGCTCAACAGCACCGCCCGCGCGGAGGTCCCCGATTTTCAGGGGCAGTACGACACGATCAGCGCCCTGGCGCGCGATAACCACGTCGCGCTGCTCACCGGCGGGGTGTATTACGGCGACTGGAAGGATGAACAGCACCCCGATGGCGAGTATCTGGTGCCGCAGGATCGCCGCAATACCTCATATTTCTTCGATCAATTCGGCAATGAAGATGATTCCCCCGGGCATCGGTACGACAAAGTTCATCTCGTGCCGTGGGGAGAATTTATTCCCGGCAAGGATTCGCTGCCGTTTCTTTACAAATTGTCGATTCAGCTTGGCCCGAAGTATTATTCCGATTATGTGATGCAGCCGGGGAATATTCTGACCGTCTTTCATCTTCGCAACGGCGGGCGCGACTGGCGATTTGTGACGCCGATCTGCTTTGAGGACATCGATGCGAGGATCGTGTCGGCCATGTTTCGCCCTGATGCGGACGGCAACAAGCGAGCGGATTTCATCGTCAACCTGACGAACGACGGCTGGTTCAAAGGCAGCGAAAATGCGGACCACGTCCAGGCCGCCAGCTTCCGCAGCATCGAAAATCGCGCCTGGACTGCCCGCAGCGTCAACACCGGCATCAGCGGGTTTGTTGATTCCGTCGGGCATTGCAGCGATCTTGTCCCCGCGCGAACGGTGGGAGCGGGTGTCCGCCAGATTATGATCGATCCGCGCTTGACGTTTTACACCCGGTTCGGCGATTGTTTCGCGGGGCTGTGCAATCTTTCGACCCTCGGAATCGTTGCCTGGGCATGGTCGAGAAAATGGTTTGCCGGCAGCCGAAAGGAAAAATCATGATTCGCAAACCGATGCTTCTGGTGATGGTTATCCTGACGGCTTGCGCGTCGGAAAAGCCCGACAACAAGATGCCGATTCCACCGCCGCCCGTTACTCCCGCGCCGAAATATTCTCCTGAAGCGGTCGATCCCGGTCTGCGCGCCAAGGCTCGCCGGGAACTTCTGGCCGATGTGAACTCTCCCGATCCGTTTCTGCGCTGCAATGCGATCGAGGCGATGAGCGATGTCGATCCCCCGGACGCCCCGGCCGTCGTCCTCAGGGGATTGTCCGATCCGCAGGCAAGCGTTCGCTTTGCCGCGGCAGTGGCGGCGGGGCAGATGAAACTCGTCGATGCCTATCAACCGCTTCTGGCGATGGCGTATGACCCCAACCTTCAGGTGCAGGTGGGCGTCCGTTTCGCGCTCCACCGGCTGGGGGATACGCGGCTCAGCCACGATCTGGAAGAATTCGCCGCAAATTTTGATCCGCACGTGCGGGGGACGGTCGCGCTGGTCCTCGGCCTGCTGCGCGATCCCAGCGCCACGAAAATCCTCCTCACGCTGCTGGCCGATCGCGCGCCCTCCGTGCGCATCCAGGCGGCCGAAGCATTGTGGCGGCTCGGAAACGAGCGCGGTTTGGAAGACCTGGTGGCCTACACCATCAGCGCTTATCCCGATGATCAGATCATCGCGCTTCAGGCGATTGCCGAGCCGGGCGATCAGCGCGTCATACAGCACGTGCGCGGGCAGCTCGACAGCGATTTTCCCGAGGTTTCGCTGGCGGCGGCGCGGGCGCTGGGAATGCTGGGATCGGATGAGGGGTGGAACATTGCGGTCCCGGCCACGCGCAGCAAAGACCCGCGCCAGCGGTCGCTGGCTGCGCTGGCGATGGGGGCGATCGGCCGCAGCGATCTTCAGGAATATCTCCGCGGGCTGCTGGGCGACCCGGAAATCACCGTTCGCATCTCCGCCGCCACCGCGATCCTTCAGTTGCACGGCCTGTCCGAGGCGCGCTCCGGTACGGAGTATTGATTGGAATCACTCGCCAGCGGCAGCCTGCCGATAGCCTCGCCCCAGGATCGCCGATCTCCGGTCGATTGTATCCTGTTCGCAATCGCCATCGCGCCGGCGATTTATCTGGCATGGCTGATTTCCCAGACGGCCGTCAACATTCTCCTTCTCGATGAGTGGGATTACATCTTTCTCTTCCGCCATCTCACTTCGCATTCGCTGACGCTGCACGATCTGCTCCAGCAGCACAACGAATCGCGCACCACGCTGCCCAACCTGATCGTGCTGGGGCTCGGCTCGCTCACCCATTGGGACGTGCGCTGGGACATGTGGGTGATGTTTTTCTTCGCCTGCGTGATCTCCATCAACATTTATTTCCTGAGCCGGCGCACGTTCACCCGCAGGCAAAGCCTCTGCCTCTGGGTGATCGCCAACGTGTTGATTTTTTCCACCGAGCAGAATCAGAACTGGCTGTGGGGAATCCAGATGATCGTGTTCATGCCGATCCTGTTCATCACCACGGGGATGGTGATCGCGTATTCCCGCATCAGCACGGCGTGGAAATTCATCGCCTGCATGACGCTGGCCACCGCGTCGACATTTTCCTACGCCAACGGACAACTGGCGTGGGTGGTGCTGCTGGGCGCGTTGATCTTCGGGTCGGCGAAAAAATCGGCGCGCATCGTATGGCTGATCCTTCTTTACCTGGCTGGATTCGCGGCAAATCTGCTGCTGTATTACCACGATTACCATCCACCGGGGAACAGCCCGAGCATGTCGATCGCGCTGAAAAAGCCGATCGCGGCGATGGAATATTTCGCGGGATTCCTGGGGGCGTCCCTCGGCGAGGGAATGCACCAGTTCTGGATTTCGGTTGGATTCGGGCTCGTGCTGATCGCCTGGACGATCATCACATGCGCAATCGTGTGGCGCGAACGCGCCCGCACGGAATGGCTGCAGTCCGCGAGCATCTGGCTTCTCATCGCCGCGTACACCTTGGCCAGCGGAGCCATCACCACCGCGGGCCGGCTTGGGTTCGGATTAAAGCAATCGCAGGATTCGCGCTACACCACTTTCTCACTGTATCTCGTGGTCGCGCTGCTGTACCTGGGCGCGATGATCGTGCGCGATGTCTACCATCGCAGAGGACTCTTGTCGGCATCCATTTGCGCCTCGCTTGGTCTGGCTCTCATCCTCATCCCGCAGTTCTGGACGCAAACCGATGGCAACCGCCAGATGTGGGCGGCGCGACGCGCCAACCTTACCGGCAAAGCGGTGGCGGAGTTGAACCGCATTGACATCGTGCCGGGCTGGCTTTATCCCGTTCCCTCCAAGATCACCAACGAAGTTGGGTTTCTGGATCAGATGGGATACCTCTCGCCGGGCCTCGTGAAGGACCGCGATCTTTCACGGATCGAGGATGACAACGCCGGCAAATTCGCCGGATATCTCGACTCCATCGTTCCCCAGCCCTATGGCACGTGGCTGGCGCGGGGATGGGCGATCAATGCGCTTTATCACGAACCGGCCGTGGTGGTGGTCCTCGCCGGCGATGATTTGCTCGGCCACTCGCGCGGCTTCGCCATTGCCGGGGTGGGGGGGATGCGGCTCGATGTGGCGGCCATTGAAAAGGACCGCCGATACAAGCTCTGCGGCTGGGGCGTCTTCTTCTCACTGGCCAAGGTTCCGCCGGGCACGGTGGCCATATCGGCGTGGGCATTCAATCCCCTGACCGGCTTGGCTTACCGATTGGCAGGATCGGCCCCATGGAATAATGCAAAAACCCATGCTGCCGGTTGAATTTAAGACCGGCGATGATCCATACTTATAAAAAACTTGACACCTAAACCGTTAAGACTACGATTAGGGCTGGCATCAATGGACGGGGTGCCTCGTAAATTTCGGCCCCGGGGCGGAGTGGATGCCTCAATAAACGCGGTCGAATGTTGGGGTAGTGGAGTCGTTCCGAGGAGCAGCATTTGAGTCCCCTTACCAAATTATTCGTTGTGCTCTTGGTCGTGGTGTCGATGTTGAACGCCGCCGCCATCGTCGTCTTTGTCAACAAGACGCAGCCGCTTCCCATGCAGCTCACCGCGCTCCAGCAGCAGTTGCAATCGGCGCAGATGCAGGCGGCGGCGAATCTCGCGTCGCTGCAGAAAGCCGATAACCATTACAACTCCGAGGTGCAGCTCCATCAGAAGGACAACACCGACAATCAGGCCGCCATCGGCGCGGTGCAATCGCAGCTGAACGAGGCCCGCGTGACCATCGCCCGGCTGCAGGCGGATAACACCGATCTCCAGGCCACCGTCAATACCGACAACAGCAACGTCCAGCTCTCCACTGCAACCGCCGACAAGCTCCAGGAGCAGTCCACGCAGCTTCGCACGGCCAACGACAAGCTGGCCAAGGAGAACCAGGAATTCGGCACCCGCAACGCGGAGCTTTCCAGCACGCTTGACAGCCTCCAGGCCCGCACCGAAGAGACGCAGGAAAAGCTGGAGCAATCCAAGGAAGATCAGCAGAAGCTGGAAGCCTTCATCACCCAGCGCGGCTACGATCCGCAGAATGTGCTGACCTCGCCCACCGCCGGCCCGGTGGCCACCCCCTCCATCGAGGGGATCGTGCAGGACAAGAGCGTCATCAACGGCAACACGTTCGTGACCATTTCCGTCGGCAGCGCCGACGGCGTGGCCAAGGGAATGAAATTTTACGTCGTGAGCGGCGCGGATTTTCTGGGGATCGTGACCATCGACACGGTGGATTCGGATAATTCCATCGGCAAGCTCGAGGGAACGCCCGACAAGCTCGACCAGGTGCAGAAGGGCAACGAAGTCCGAACGCAGTTGCGGTCGTAAGGAGTATCCCATGAGTCGCATCGCAACAGGAGATCGGCCCGTCATCGTCAAGCCGACGAACAACGTATACACCGTCCTGGCGGCCGTGGCGGTGCTGGTGAATCTCATCTGCTTCCTGCTGATTCTGATGCGGTACACCGCGGTGTTTGGAAGCGCTGCAAACCTCTTCGCCGCCCATTAACGGGGCGCGCACAATCCCATGCCGTTCCGGCTGCGCGATTGCCTTCCCTTTACCTCGTTCCGCGCTCACGGTTTCGAATTTCTCGATCCCGGCCGCCTCGTCGACGGCGATCTGGAGTTGATTCCCCCCTCCCCGGGCTGGGTGGATGCCGTGCTGGCCGCCTGCTCGCATCCGGATTCACGCGAAAAATCGCCCGCGCTGGCCGACACGTCGCGCCAGCAGATTCTGGATTTTCTCAAGGCATGTCCGGGCGGACATCAGGACCCCAAGGCCTTCAGCGACCTTGCCCCCGCGTATCATTTCTGGATGCACGTGCGCGACAATCCGCAGCTTCCGATTGCCGGCGGGATCAATCTGCGCATCGGGCATCAGTACGATCTGGTGATGTATCACGGCCAGGTCGGCTATCACGTTTACCCGCCGCATCGCCGCCATCACTACGCCGAGCGTGCCTGCCGGTTGCTGCTGCCGCTGGCGCGGCGGCACGGGCTCGATCCGCTCTGGATCACGTGCAATCCCGACAACTTTGCCTCGCGCCGCACGTGCGAGCGCCTGGGCGGCAAGCTGGTCGAAATCGTTCCCGTACCGGCGGACAACTCCCTGTTTGCCCGCGGTGAAACGGAAAAATGCCGGTATCGGTTCGACCTCACCGCCGAATTGCGTTGACAATGCTGATGAAAATCGAGATCGCGCTGCCGGCGACGATCAGCATCGCCGAATAAAGCCACCACTGCCAGGTGACCGCATCGGCGGGATCGTTCACAGCGAGCGGTGCCGGCGATGAATCGACAACCACCGGCGGTGACGGCGCCGGCGGCGCGACGGCAGGGGGTGGCGGGCTCAACACGATTGCCGGTGGCGCCGCCGGTGTCGGGGGTCGCGGAAGCTGGAAATCGACCGTTCCGATTGCGCCATCGGCGATCGTCACCGATTGGTGGTCCGGGCTGGGCCGGGCAAATCCCGCTGCGGGCTTATCCGAGGCGATGGAAACCAGTTGCTCCCCCGGTGGAACGCGCGCGAAAAAATGTCCGGCGGCGTCGGTGACGACAAACTCACCGCTTGCCGCCGTGTGCGGATGGGCCGGGCCGCTGAGGGATATGCGCACGCCCGCCACTGGCCGGTGGTCATCGGCTGCGACGATCGAGCCGTGCAAAACCACGCCGGGAATGAGCGGGAGATTCACGCCGGTTTTCGCTGCGCCGGAGGCGATGTCCAGATTCTCAACGGCAACGGCGGTCCAGGATTTCTCCAGATTCTGATTGGGATGCAGCGCGACCGTGTATTTTCCGGGACGAAGCTGCCGGAGCGAAAAGCCGCCGCCGGCCCCGCTGGTGGCAGATTGGATGACCGCGCCGTCGATGCATGCGTCGACGATTACACCCCTGGCCGCCGCGCCGCCGGGGTCGTAGATCACCCGGCCGGAGATGCTCGCCCCCGGCATCAGCGTGATGGGATCAGCCTGCGTCTGGTCGGCCCAGGCCAGCATCACCTGATCCTGGCTGGTCAGGCTGACGAATCGCGCATCGGTCATCGAAAAACTGACGCGCCCGCCTTGCGGCAAGCCGTTAAACGTGCACTGGCCGTTTTCATCGGTCGATGCGGTCCAAGGCGAATGATATCCGCGCGGGATTCTGAAACTGATGGGCGATCCACCGCCGGGTTCTGAATAGACGAAACTCTGAAGAGCAATGCCGACGCCTGCCGCCGGTTTTTTATCTTGGGTGATAAATCGCACGGTCAGATCGGTGCCATGCGTGAGATGAATCTCCGCGGCCCCATCGCCGGCGGCGTGCTGCAGCACACCGATCCCCAGACCATCGGCAGATGCGACGAGCTGGCACGCGCCGGTCATCTGCGGAAATTTGAACTGGCCGGCGTCATCCGACCGGGTGGTCGGCGCATCATGTTTGCCCGGGGTTGGATTGGGAAGCCGGAAGCAGTACACCGCTGCATGCGCGATGGGATTGCCATCCGGCCCCAGGACTTTGCCCGCCAGATCATCGGCTTTCGCCGCAAATGCAGCCCCAAACACCCCGAAAATGAACGCAAGCACGATCTTCATTCGATAACGCTGACCGCCGAGTATATTCGCCGATGGCGGGATACAATAGGGATATGCCTTTCAGCCCCATTTCCGAAATTCTCGAAGAATTAAGCGCCGGCCGGATGATCGTCCTGGTGGATGATGAGGACCGCGAGAACGAGGGAGATCTGGTGATGGCGGCGGAAAAGATCACGCCGGCGGCCGTCAATTTCATGGTCACCCACGCCCGCGGGCTGATCTGCCTGTCGCTCACGACCGAGCGCTGCGACCGGCTTCAACTCCATCCGCAATCCGACCGCAACACGGCCCGGATGGGCACGGCGTTTACCGTGACGGTTGATGCGCATCCGAAATTCGGTGTCAGCACCGGTGTTTCGGCGCGCGATCGCGCGACCACGATTCAGGTCGCGATTGCCGAGGATGCGCAGCCGCAGGATTTGCTGCGGCCGGGGCATATCAACCCGCTGCGGTCTCGCGACGGCGGCGTGCTGGTGCGCGCGGGGCAGACGGAAGGCTCGGTCGATCTCGCCCGCCTCGCCGGTTTGAAGCCCGCGGCCGTCATCTGCGAGGTGATGCGCGAAGACGGCGAGATGGCCCGGCGGCCGGAACTCGAACAGTTTTGCGCCAAGCACGGTTTGAAGATGTGCACCATCGCGGACCTGATCAGCTATCGCCTCAAGCGCGAGCAGTTTGTCCGGCGGATCGAAAGCGTTCACCTTCCGACTCAGTGGGGCGATTTCCAGCTTTATGCGTATCAAAGCGTGCTCGATCCCCAGCCGCACCTGGCGCTGTGCAAAGGCGGCATCGGGGATTTAGATGCCGAGGGCAAACCGATCATCCACCCCGAGCCGGTGCTGGTTCGCGTCCACAGCGAATGCCTCACCGGCGACGTCTTCGGCAGCTCCCGCTGCGACTGCGGCCCGCAGCTTTCAGTGGCCATGCAGATGATCGAAAAGGAAGGCAAAGGCGCGCTGGTCTATCTCCGGCAGGAAGGCCGCGGCATCGGCCTGGCGAACAAGCTGCACGCCTACGCCCTGCAGGAAAAGGGCCTGGACACGGTTGAAGCCAACCAGCAACTGGGCCTGCCCATCGACAAGCGCGACTACGGCATCGGCAGCCAAATCCTCCGCGACCTGGGCTTACGCAAGATTCGCATCATGACGAATAATCCGAAGAAGATTTACGGGCTGGAAGGCTATGGCCTGACCGTGGTGGAAGAGGTGCCGATCCGGATCGAGGCGGGAGAACATAATCGAGGATATCTGGCGACGAAGAAGGCGAAGCTGGGGCATAAGCTGTGATAGTTTTGATGGTGCGCTTTGGTGCGCTTTTGGGGTTTTAGGTGAAAGTTTTAGGCGTGTTTTGGGGTTTGTTGAATATTGAACAGGTAGGCACGCCACTGCCCCAGCTACTACAGAAGTTTGCGTCATTTTCAATTTGATTTCGTTCCTAATCAGTGATGTCCCCATATCTGCTCCCCAATCGACACTGGTAATACTAATTAGTGAAACGCAAATAGTTCTCCTCGCGCACTGTTGAGGGTACGTACCGGCGGAAAGTAAAGCCTACTTTAGCCGAAAAAGCGATTTGAGTTCCGTCCGAATCTTTTTTTTGCCTTGCAAACTGGGCAAGCCTTGCTCCACTTAGTTTTGGCCGGATCAATCTTATTGTCCCGCGGCTTATAAAGATGTTTTACCAGACATTCGGCTTTGCCGACTTGACTATTGCTCGTAATGCCCAGAATTTTCAGTAAATTCGCGTGGTGAAGATAAATGCTCTTGTGGTAGCTTCTGAGGCGTTTCCAAGAGTCGCCTTTCCCCACATACAGGCAATTTTTCTTTCGCCAAAACGAATAGACAATCGCGCCCGTTAGTTTGGCTTCAGCCCAAGTAATGACACGAGCAAACCTCGCTTCGGTGCCATGTCCTTTGATCGTTCTTCGCTTCTCGTATTTTGTAACAGCACGCAGTTCTTCTGCGGCTCCCTGCTTTGTGACGATCGCATCCGCCAAATCCTCGAGTTGCTTGACGCCCTTATCGCGTGATTTCTTCGTGAATGCTTTGGGTCGTCCAATTCGCTTTCTAACCAATGACTCGAAGCTGTTTCAAAACTTAGTCGCCGCTAAATTCGCGCGGCGCATTGCTTTATGGTTTACTTGGCAGGCGAAAGGATTCGCCATAACCAAGAGGGAACTGACCGACTCACAATGGGAAAAGATTCGTCCACTTCTGCCCCAACCCAAACGCTCGCGACGCGG
>Ga0302325_10005507_pt1 | contig 28732 bp, 23 predicted proteins | sample Palsa_T0_2_FD_201948 | JGI IMG/M metagenome (GOLD analysis project Ga0302325, IMG submission 201948) | Peat permafrost microbial communities from Stordalen Mire near Abisko, Sweden - Palsa_T0_2 | ecosystem: Environmental > Terrestrial > Soil > Palsa > Peat permafrost | place: Sweden: Abisko...
ATGATGTGGCCGTGCCACTCCTTGCCGAGGCGGGCGTCCCAGACGATGGAGATTTTCTGGCCGATGGCGAGGTTGCCGATCTCGGGCTCATCGAAATAGGCGCGGACGCGGACGTTTTTTAGGTCGGACATCTGGAAGAGGAGTTTGCCCTCTTCGACGAAATCGGAGCGGCCAACAACGATGGAATAGACGGTGCCGTCGATGGGGGCGCGGAAGCTGGTTTGATCGAGGACGGAGCGCGCGGCGGTGAGATTGGCCTGAGCGTCGGTGACAGCGGCCTGGGCGCGGGCCAGATCGGCGGAGGAGTAGCGGGTCTGCTGACGGGTTTGGAGGGCCGCGAGGCTTTCCTGGTCGAGGGTGACGCGCTGCTGGGCGGCGGCTACTTCGCTGGAGGATGCAGCGCCGGTGGCTTGGAGCTTCTGGAGTGCGGCGAGCTGGCGCTGGGCCTCGGCGAGGTCGAGCTGAGACCGCGAGAGGTTGGAGTTGAGCGATTGCTGCTCCTGGAGCGTTCCGCCCTGGCGAGTGGCTTCCAGGGTGGCTTCGGCGCTTCGAAGGGCGCTTTCGGCGGTGGCTACGCGGGCGCGGGCGTTGATGTCGTCGAGCTGCATGATGAGTTGGCCGGCTTTGACGTGGTCGCCCTGCTGGACATCGATGGCGCGAACCGTGGTCGCGAGGGGGCTGTGGAATTCCTTGTTCATGACCGGCTCAACGAGGCCGTTGGTGGGCACGGTGCTGGACAGCATGGTTCGCGAGGCGGCGGCGGCGTGTACCGGCGTGCTTTCGCGGGTCATGTTGCGGGCGATGAAGAACACAACTACCAGCAGGACAAAAGCCCCGATCCACAACCAAACGCGACTTTTTTGCGTGCTTGCTTCTGCCATGCGAACGATCGATCCTGACGGTGCCGACCCTGAAGTGTTTGCCGGAAATAGGGTTACCGATTTTGCGGCAACCGAAGGTCAGTATATAGGACTCACATCTTGGGATTTGGACTCATGAGATCACGCGAACACGACTGGATATGGGCTGGGGGAACCGGGTGAGGTTGTTGGCCGGGAAATCCCCAGGGATTGGGGATGCCGGAGACGGGAAGATGGAGGCAAATTACAATAGAGGCTATGGCACTAGAGCAACGCTACACCGACGAGCACGCCAAGGCTGGGCTCGATTTTCCCTTTCCGGCCATTGAGACGTGGCCCAACCAGTTTCAGGGCTACGAGATTGTGATCGACGACCCGGAGTTTACTTCGGTCTGCCCCAAGACGGGGCTGCCGGATTTTGGCACGATTACGCTGCGGTACATGCCGCGGCATCGCTGCGCGGAGTTGAAGTCCTGGAAAGAGTACTTGTTCTGCTATCGGAACTTGGGGATCTTTCAAGAGAATGTGGTGAACCAGGTGCTGAACGACCTGGTGAAGGCCTGCGACCCGGTTTGGGCGGTGGTGAAGGGCGATTTTCGGCCGCGCGGAGGTATTTCGACGGTTGTCGAAGCGCGTTGGCCCAGGCCGCAGGCGTAGCTGGCTGGGAACAGCGCTTCCTTTTTTTGCTCATGGTGATAGAGTGGCCTCGTGCGGAGACTGCTTCTCATCCTTGTCTGCCTGATTCCTGCCTGCCCGACTGTGGGGCAGCCTGCGAGCGCCCAGCAGACGGTTACGTTTGCGACGGAGGATGGGGGCACGATTGCCGCGGACCTGTACGGAAGCGGAGAGCGGGGATTGGTGCTGGCGCATGGCGGCCGATTCACGAAGGAAAGCTGGGAGCCGCAGGCGCGGCAGTTTGCGGCGGCGGGATTCCGAGTGCTGGCGTTCGATTTCCGGGGCTTTGGCAAGTCGCATGGGCCGGGCGAGAAGGACTTCGACAACGCGCCGTTTCAACTGGATGTGCTGGCGGCGGTGCGGTACCTGCATGCCACGGGCGCGAAAAGCGTTTCCGTGGTGGGCGGGAGCTTTGGCGGCTCGGCGGCGGGCGATGCTTCGATTGCCGCGCGGCCGGGCGAGATCGAGCGGATTGTGATGCTGGGAGCTGCGCCGAATGGGCCGGCGGAGAAGCTGAAGTGTTCTAGCTTGTGGATTGTGGCGCGGGACGATTCCAGCGGCGATGGGCCGCGGTTGCCGGGGATACAGGCCCAGTATGAGAAGGCTCCCGAGCCCAAGAAACTGATCGTTCTGGAGGGATCGACACACGCGCAGTATCTCTTTCAAACCAGCCAGGGAGAGCGAGTGATGAGGGAGATTCTCAGCTTCCTGACTGGGATTAATTCTTACATTACAAACACGGGCTTACCTGTGCGATAGACGCGTTTGGGCTAATGCGGCCGCGCGCCTGTGCTAGGATTTCGCTAGCGCGAAGGGGCGCATCCGTCCGCGGAAAGGGTAGAAGCCCACCCGGTTAGTTTCTACAATTTCGCGAACCTTCTTTCAGCCCGATGTGCGGACAACGGGCGATGCAACGAAAGGAGGTCGCTATGCCGACCGAATCTGACGAATCTCTTCCCCTCCCTGTTGTACTTCCCGACAAACCTAACTTTCGCCACTTGAAAGACGAAGCGCGCGATCTGGTGCGCGATGGGACGGCTGCGTCTACGAGCGCGGCGCTGTTTCTCGTGGCGCGGCGCTACGGCTTTGCGAGCTGGCCGAAGCTGAAGGCGCATGTCGACTCGCTGACCGAGGTGGGCGAGCTGAAGCTGGCCATCGATAGCAACGATCTCGAACGCGTGAAGGCGATGATGACGCAGAATCCTGCGCTGCATTCCGCTCCGCTGGGATATGGGAAGAATGGTCCGCTGACGTGGGTGGCGGAGTGCCGCGTGCCTTGGGAGGCTCCCAAACCGGAGCGGCTCGCAATGGCGCGATGGATGCTGGAGCATGGCTCGGATGTGCACCAGGGCGGGGATGGGCCGCTGATGCGGGCGGCGCTGGTGGGCTACCGGGCGCCGATGATGGAGTTGCTGGTGGAGTATGGCGCGGATGTGAATGCGGAATGGGGTGGATATTTTCCGATTCTGTTCGCGCCATGCGAGACGGTTGAGCCTGTCGCGATTCGATGGCTGCTGGAGCATGGAGCGAATCCCAACTGCGCGCGGGAGGGGCGGAAGTATCCGGTGAATGCGCTGGATTATGTGATTGGGACGTATTCGCGGAGTGAGCAGTTGGCGGAGTGTATGGATGTGCTGATCGAGGCTGGCGGAGTAGGCAAACTGGATAATCCGGCGGTAATGGCGGTTTTGCGGAAACGGCTGGATGACTTGGACGGGATGTTGCGCGTTGAGCCGGATTTGGTGCGATGGCGGTTTGACGAACTGGAGATTGGCGCGACAGGCGGGCGGACGTTGACGCTGCGCGGGGCTACGCTGCTGCATGTGGCGGCGGAGTACGGCAATGTGGAGGCGGTGAAGCTGCTGTTGGAGCGTGGGGCGGATGTGAATGTGCGGGCGACGATTGACGAGAACGGCGTGGGCGGGCAGACGCCGATTTTTCATGCGGTGACGCAGTTTTGGAATTATGGGCTGCCGGTGGCGCAGGTGCTGGTGGAGCGGGGCGCGGATTTGGGCGTTCGGGTGAAGCTGCCAGGGCATTATGAGCGGGCCGGCGAGGTAGTGGAGTGTACTGCGTTGGGATATGCGGGGATGTTTCCGGGTGGGCACATGGGGATGGAGAACAAGTGCGTTGCGCTGCTGAGGGAGCGGGGCGCGGTGGAGTGATTTGTGGCGCGGGTGGGGCGGGTCGGGTAAGCTTGCGCTGTGGCGAGTTCTGGCAATGTTGCGGTGATTCCAGGGACGCGGGGGCGCATGGCTAGAGCTGCGCCGATTGCGCTGGTGCTGCTGACTGGGCTGAACCTGCTGAATTACATCGACCGCTATATTTTGCCGGGGGCGCAGCCGCTGATCCAGGCGGAATTCAAGGTTAGCGATGAGCGGATGGGGGCGCTGACGACGGCGCTCTTTGTTACGTACATGCTGACGGCGCCGTTTACCGGATGGCTGGGCGACCGGTTCCGGCGCAAGCCGCTGATTGTGGCTGGGGCGGTGCTTTGGAGCCTGGCTACGCTGGTGACCTTTTGGGTGCATGACTATTGGTCGCTTTACTTTCGCCATGCGCTGGTGGGGGTGGGCGAGGCGAGCTTTGGAATCTTTGCGCCGGCGGTGATCTCGGACTTCTATCCGGCTCGGGAGCGGAACCGGATTTTGTCGATCTTCTACCTGGCGATTCCGGTGGGGGCTGCGCTGGGATATCTGGTGGGCGGGCAGCTTGGGGAGCGGTTTGGATGGCGGATGCCGTTTTTTGTGGGGGCGATTCCGGGGCTGGTGATTGCCGGGCTCTATGCGGTGTTTGCTACGGAGCCGGTGCGGGGTGGGAGTGAGGCGCAGGAAGTGAAGGCGCGACCGGAAGCGGGCGAATTGTTCAGGAATTTCCTGGGGCTTTTTCGCAACCCGGGGTATATGTGCGCGACGCTGGGGATGGCCATGCTGGTGTTTACCATGGGCGGGATTTCGACCTGGATGCCGACGTTTTTGCATCGCTTTGCGGGGATGGGGGTGGGCAAGGCGGGGACGATTCTGGGGGCGATTACTGTCGTTGATGGGCTGGCTGGAACGGCGATTGGCGGATGGCTGGCGCAGCGATGGCTGCGGCGCGATCACCGCGCGCTTTACCTGCTTTCGGCGTGGAGTGTGATCCTGACGCTGCCGCTGGCGGCGCTGGTATTCTTTGGGCCGCCGAAGTGGTCGATTGGGGCGCTGTTTGCTGCGGAGTTCTTTTTGTTTTTGAATACTGGGCCGCTGAATGCGGCGATTTGCAACTCGGTTTCAGCGGCGGTGCGGTCGAGTGCGATTGCGTTGGAGCTGTTTCTGATTCATATGCTAGGGGATACGTTTTCGCCGCAGATTATCGGGGCGATTTCGGGGGTTTCGAGCCTGCGGATGGGGCTGGGGTTGACGCTGGTTACGCTGATTTTGTCGGGGATGTTGTTGTTTGCTGGGGCGCGGTTTGCGCCGAGGCTGGACGGCGCGGCTTGAAGTGCTTTGCTTGACATGCGTTACGCAACGCGTTACGGTCGGGAATGATTCGGTCGTTCCGACACAAGGGGTTGAAACACCTTTTTGAGGACGACGACTCACGAGGGATTATTGCCGAACATACGGTGAAACTTCGCAAGATTCTGGCGAGGTTGGATGTTGCCGTCGCAGCAGCGGATATGGACTTGCCGGGATTTCGATTGCACTCACTCCGGGGTGAGCTTGCTGGGTTTTGGGCCGTTACCGTCCGGGCCAACTGGCGAGTGATTTTTCGATTTGAAGACCAGGATGTGTTGGACGTCGATTATTTGGATTACCACTGAAGGAGTTCTAACATGCCGATGAAGAATCCACCCCACCCCGGAGAAGTCGTATTGACCGAATGTATTGAGCCGCTTGGATTGAGTATCACGGCAGCGGCTGCGGCTCTTGGTGTGACGCGGACGACGCTGTCGGAACTGGTCAACGGCAAGCGAGGGATCTCGGCGGAAATGGCGTTCCGACTGTCCCAGGTGTTTGGAGGGAGCGCTCAGAGCTGGCTCTTGCAGCAGGCGCAGTACGATCTAGCTCATCTTCGAACCGGCCATTTGAAGCTGAAACGGCTGGAGTTGGTTTAGCGGTTTTGTTCAATTACCGTAGGAAACGCGACGAGGATAGGTTTGGGTGCGGATGCCTAACAAGTAACATGGCATAACCTGAGAGTAAGAGCAGGCCTCAAGGCTCTGCTTAAATCTCTATGCTTTAATGCCTGGGCTGAAGCCCAGGCCTACCTTTTCAAAACATGCAACGCCGCGAATTTACGAGACGCGGGCTGGTTCGGTGCTGGGCTTTGCTGGGGCTGGGGTGTTTTGTTCAGTGTGCCAGCGCATCAGGGCGAAGCCGGCCTTGCAGATGGCGTAGGCTACGAAGACGCCGAGGCCCATGGAGGCGAGCGAGGCGCATACCAGCATTACCAGATTGAAGAAATCCTGCATACATCTCCGTTGCGTGTTTAGATTACTGCCTGAACGGACGTCCAATCCCACATCTCAAAAGCGAGATGTGGGGCACCCCGATTGGTGCAAGGGCGCAATTGCTACCCTGAATAAGGATTCTCTCAGAGAATTGGACTGCGTTGACCCCTTGGGTGTTGACAACTAGAATACCTGAAGAGGGGTCCGCACCTTGTGACTGACTGATTTCAATCCGGTTACAACTGGATATTGAGCCTTTACCACAATGCGAAGTATCTCTCACCCGCCTTCCCTTTCCTGCACAAAAGATGACAATTACGCACATTTCGGTCCGTGGGGCGCGGCAGCACAATCTGCGCGACATCAACGTGCGCATTCCGCGCAACACGCTGACGGTGGTTACCGGGCTTTCGGGGTCGGGAAAGAGTTCGCTGGCCTTTGACACGATCTATGCCGAGGGGCAGCGGCGGTATGTGGAGACACTTTCGGCGTATGCGCGGCAGTTTCTGGACCAGATTGAACGGCCGGATGTGGATTCGATCGAGGGGCTGAGCCCGGCGATTTCGATTGAGCAGAAGACGACCAGCCGCTCGCCACGGTCGACGGTCGGGACGATTACGGAGATCTACGACTACCTGCGCCTCTTGTATGCGTCGGTGGGGACGCCGCATTGCCCGAATTGCGGGAAGGCGATTTCGCGACAGACCGCGGAGCAGATTGTGCAGCGCATTCTGGCGCTGGGCGAGGGGCAGCGGGTGGTGATCATGGCGCCTGTTGTTCGCGGGCGCAAGGGCGAGTTTCGGGAGCTGCTCGACCAACTGGAGCAGCAGGGGTTTCGGGCGCGGATCGATGGCGAGCTGCGCGACTTGGCCGAGACGGTGGTGCTGGATCGGCGCAAGAATCATACGATCGAAGCGGTGATCGATCGGGTTGTGCTCAAGCCCGGTGTTGAAAAGCGGCTTGAGGGCTCGGTGGCCAAGGCCTTGCAGATGGCCAATGGGCTGGTGCTGATTGCCGGATCGACGACGGCGAGTGCGGAGAAGGAAGAACAGCTTTTTTCTTCTTCGATGGCTTGCCCGGATTGCGGTTTGGATGTGCCGAAGCTCGAGCCGCGCAGCTTCAGCTTCAACTCGACGTTCGGGGCCTGCCCGGAGTGCCATGGGCTGGGATCGCTCTATGATTTCGATCCGGCGAAGGTGATTACGGACTGGTCGAAGCCGCTGCTGGATGGCGGGTTGGGACCGGGGTCGGCTTCGCAATATTTGATCAAGCTGATTCACATTGCGGCGACGCGCTATGGGATCGATCTGAAGGTTCCATTTGAGCAGTTGCCGAACAAACAGCAGCACATTCTGGTGTATGGGCCGCCACGGACGGAGGCTCCGAAGACTGGGTTTCATGGGATTCTTTCGTTTTTGCGCGATGGGATGGAGGACGCCAAGAGCGACGGGTATCGCGAGTACATGATGAATTTCATGTCGGCTTCGACTTGCCCGACTTGCAGGGGCCAGCGGCTGCGGCCGGAGTCGCTGGCGGTTAAGGTGGGCGGACTTTCGATCAGCGATTTTACGGCGCTTTCGCTGAATCGGGCGCTGACGGCTGCGCGTGAGTTGGGCTTTACGGCGCGCGAGGCGCTGGTGGCTGAGCGGATTCGCAAAGAGGTGGTGGAGAGGCTTGAGTTTCTGGCCGGCGTGGGGTTGAGCTATCTTTCGCTGGACCGGAATGCGGCTACGCTGTCGGGCGGCGAAGGTCAGCGGATCCGGCTGGCTACGCAGATTGGGTCGCGGCTGCGGGGAGTTCTCTATGTTCTGGATGAGCCTTCGATCGGGTTGCATCAGCGCGACAATATGCGGCTGATCGAGGCGCTGACGCGGCTACGCGATCTGGGCAACACGGTGCTGGTTGTCGAACACGATGAGGACACGATTCGCGCGGCGGATTATGTGCTCGACCTTGGGCCGGGCGCGGGACGGCTGGGCGGGGCTGTGGTGGCGGAGGGAACGCCTGCCGAGATTATGGCCGCGCCGGAGTCGCTGACTGGGCGCTATCTTTCCGGCGAGGTGAGCATTCTGCATCGGGAGCGGCCTCGGGCGCTTACGGGCAAATGGATTGAGATTCAAGGAGCGCGCGAACATAATTTGCAGGATGTGACGGCGCGGTTTCCGCTGGGCGTGATGACCGTGGTGACGGGCGTGAGCGGGAGCGGCAAGAGCACGCTGGTCAACGACATTCTGTACCGCTCGCTGGCGCAGACGGTTTATGGTTCGCGCGAGGAGCCGGGGAATCACGATACGCTTACCGGAGCCGACCAGATCGACAAGGTGATTCGCATCGATCAATCGCCGATTGGACGGACGCCGCGGTCGAATCCTGCGACGTATACGCAATTATTTTCGCCGCTGCGGGATTTGTTTGCGATGATGCCGGAGTCGCGCGAGCGGGGGTACAAGCCGGGGCGGTTCAGCTTTAACGTTGCCGGCGGGCGGTGCGAGGCTTGCGAGGGCGATGGGCAGCGGCGGATCGAGATGAACTTTCTTCCGGATGTGTACGTCCAGTGTGAGGTGTGCAACGGGAAGCGTTATAACCAGGAGACACTGGCGGTCAAGTTCAAGGGCTACTCGATTGCCGGGATTCTGGATTTGACGATTGAAGACGCGCTGGAAGTATTGAAGGACGTGCCGCAGCTACGGCAAAAGTTACAGACGCTGGTGGATGTGGGCCTCGGATACATTCATTTGGGGCAGAGCGCGACAACGTTGTCGGGCGGCGAGGCGCAGCGGATGAAGCTGGCGCGGGAGCTCTCGAAACGGCAAACGGGGCGGACGCTGTATCTGCTGGATGAGCCTACGACCGGGCTGCATTTCGACGATGTGCGCAAGCTGCTGGAGGTGCTGCACCGGCTGGCTGATCTGGGCAATTCGGTGGTGATTATCGAACATAACCTGGACGTGATTCGTAATGCGGATTGGCTGATCGATATGGGGCCGGAGGGCGGCGAGGATGGGGGACGCGTGATTGCCGAGGGACGGCCGGCGCAGGTGGCTGCTGTGGCGGGGTCGTTCACGGGCGAGTTTCTGGCGCGGTACTATGCGGAGCACGGCGCTCCGGCGGAGGCTTTGCTGGAAGTGACGACTGCGGAGGTTGCGGCTGAGATTGCCGAAGCGAAACCGAAGCGGGCGGCATCCAAGAAGGCGGGGAAATCTGCTGCGAAGAAAGCTGTTAGCACAAAGACGACGCGGCAGACAAAGGCGAGCCAGCCATGAGTGACGGGGTTAGGAACGAAGAGGCGTTGACTGGGGAGTTGGACGGAGTTTCGACGCCGGTTCAGGATGCGGCGGTCGAGGTTGCTCCTGAACTGGAAGCTGAGCCGATGGGCGAAGAGATTTTGCCGGTGGAGACGTCCTTTGAGGGCAATGCCGATGTGAATGCTCCGGGTGGCGTTTATGACGGTGGCGAGGCTGGATGCTGGACTGCGGGGCAGGACGCGCAGCCGAAGCCCTTGCTGCATTTGTTGCCAGAACATCCGGCAGTGCGAACGCCGAATTTTGCCGATGCGCTGTTGTTTTTTGTGCTTTTGCTGCTCGGTGTGGCGGTTTCTACGGGCGTGGTGGGGGCTGCGCTGTACTTGCATTGGTTCGGCTTGCGCAGCATTGATCAAGCCGCGAAGAGCACGCCGGTCACGCTGGTGGTCGAGTTGCTTATTTATGGAACTGCGCTGGCGGGGGCAGTTCCCTTCTTTCGCATGGTTTGGGGCAAGGGATATTTTTCGGGGCTGCACTGGCATGGGACGACTGCGTTCCGGCTGCGATATAGGCTGGTTTGGACCGCGGTTGGATGCAATGTGCTGGCCATGGCGGGCAACTGGTTTTTGCCCTTTCCGGATCATGCGCCGATCGACAAGCTTTTTGGAACTTCGAGCGATGCGTGGATGCTGGCCGGCTTTGGTGTGTTGATCGCTCCGTTCTTTGAGGAGATGATCTTTCGCGGCTTTCTGCTGCCGGCTGTGGCGACGGGCTGGGACTGGCTGGGCGAACGCATGACGGGCGCGAAGGCGAGGCCGCTGGATGCGAACGGAAATCCGATCTGGAGCCTTGGCGCGATGATCTTCGCGTCTCTGATGGTGAGCGCGCCGTTTGCGCTGATGCATGCGACGCAGCTGGGAAACGCGTGGGGACCACTACTGCTGTTGTATTGCGTGAGCCTGATTCTGTGCACGGTACGGCTGGCGACGCGGTCGCTGGCGGCTAGCACTCTGGTGCATTCGGCGTATAACTTTATGCTGTTTGCGGTGATGTTTGCGCAGACGGATGGTTTCCGGCATATGGATAAGATGTAGGGGCGAATCCTTGAATTTGACATGGGGATTGTCTCTACCTATGCTCTCTTTATGGAAATTGTCCTCACTCCCGATCTGGAAGACAAGCTCTGCCGTCTCGCGTCTACGCAAGGACGCGATGCTACGGCATTGGTCGTGGAAGCTGTGGAGCGTTTGATCGAATACGACGCGTGGTTTGTTGCGCAGGTCGACAAAGGCCTCGCGCAGGTCGAGGCCGGCCAGACTCTGAGCCATGAAGACGTCGGGCGCCGCGTGAAGGCACGAATCTCCGCGAAGCTCTCCGCTGCCTGATGCAACTGCGATGGACGGAAGAAGCTGCCGCTGACCTGGATGCGACCGCAGATTATCTCTTCGAGCAAACTCCGGTACATGCCGGGCGGATCGTCCTCGATATCTACAATTCGCCAGAGATACTAACCTCCTTTCCTCTTCGCGGGCGGCTTGGACGCAAGCCAGGAACAAGAGAGCTTGTTCTTTCGCCGTTGCCTTATGTGCTGATCTATACGGTTTCTGACGATGTCATCCACGTTGTTCGGATATTGCATGGCGCACAGCGTTGGCCATAGATGGAGAGATTCGTCTATTGCGTGGCCTTCATCAGAAATGAGATATCCCCGCTCTTGTATTTAACTTTTCCTGGGCCTGCAGGAACTGCGGCTATCTTGCCTGCGCGGACTGCTTCGAAATCTGCCAACAAAGCTGTCAAGACGGATGACGATGCGATGGGAAAGTCATGCGCGCCGAGAACGATCTTGACTTGTGGAGCGAGTGCGACAAGGCGCCGCACAGAGGCGTCATACACTGCGAGATCGGTTTCTGGGCGGTAGAGCCATATTGTGCCAGGGTAGTAGGTGTCGCCGGTGAAGAGCAGTCCGTTGGCGGGATCGAAGAGGCAGATCGCGTCTGGGGTGTGGCCGGGCGTGGCGATTACCTGCAACGATCTGCCGCCTAAATCGATCCTCTCGCCGTCGTGAATGTACTTGGCAATCTTCCACGGTCTGGTGGCGTAGGTTTTGGGATCGAACCCGGTGGGCAGGTCGCCGCATAGTTCGCTGGGCTGGATTTCGGCTTGTGCATCGGAGCTCGAACCCTTGGCGCTTTGACGCGAGAAATCGGTATCCATGCTGTAGACAGTGGAGAATTGCCAGTTATCGCCAACATGATCGTTGTGGGTGTGGGAGTTCAGAACGACGATTGGCAGTGTCGTCAACTGGGACGTCAGGTTCTTCAAGTCACCAATGCCCATGCCGGTATCGAAGAGGACTGCGCGCTGGCTGCCAAGGATGAGATAGCCGATGGTTCCCTCGGATTGCCGCGGCTCGTAAATGGCGAAGACAGCATGCGAGACCTCGTAGACTTCGAACCATGTATCGGCGAGGGGAATGCGGTGAATCGTTTTGTACTTTGCGTTTGGCAGCGTGCGGCACCACTCGGGCTGAGGCGGTTGGGCCTGCGCGGCGGATGCGAAAGAGACGAGCGAGATGAGGATTGCGGCGAGGATCTTCATTTGTGGTTGAGCATGAGTATAGCTTCTTCCGCGCATTGCGCCGATGCCAGGGTTATGTGCTTTTCTGCTTAGGTCAGACCTTGGCCGTGCTAACCTCGGTTCATTCATGAGCCAAGCGCCGCAAACTTCCACTTTTCAATCGACTGTATCGACTACCGATCTGCCCCGCGTGCTGGGGGGCAGTCATGCCATGGCTATTGTCGTCGGCACGATCATTGGCAGCGGCATCTTTCTTGTGCCTACGGAGATGATGGCGGCTGTGGGGTCTTCGGGGCTGGTTTACCTGGCCTGGATTGTAGGCGGGTTGCTGTCGTTGTTTGGGGCGATGACGTATGCCGAGTTGGGGTCGATGATGCCTTATGCGGGCGGCGAATATGTCTACCTGCGCGGGGCTTATGGCGACCGGACTGGCTTTCTTTACATGTGGACCTGGTTTGCGGTGGCCAAGCCGGCTTCGATTGCTTCGGTGACCAGTGGGCTGGCGCGGACGCTGGGGATTTTTGCGGTCTTTCATTGGCTGGACACGGTGGCTATCGGCAGCGGGCACTATGCGGTGATGTGGTCGCAGATTTTCGCCATTGCCGTGACCTGGCTGATCACTGGACTGAACTACCTGGGCATCAAGAAGGCTGGGGATTTTCAGGTGGTGTTCACGGTTCTGAAGGCGGTCTTGATTCTCGTTGTAGTGGGCTTCTGCTTCAGTTCTGCGCTGGGATCGTGGGGGGATTTTAGTACTTCGGTGCATCCTGTTCCTGGCGGGTTGACGGGATTCATGATTGCGCTGATTGCTACGCTTTGGGCTTATGACGGATGGAACGACCTGACGATGGTAGCGGGTGAGGTGAAGCATCCGGAGCGCAATTTGCCGTTTGCGCTGATTGGCGGGCTGTTTGTTGTCGGTGTACTGTTCATGGCTACGAATGCGGCGATCCAATATATCTTGCCGGCGGCGCAGATTGCGGCTTCTCCGCGGCCTGCCGTGACTGCGCTGAGTGTGGTGGCTGGGCCTGCGGGTGCGGCGCTGGTGGCGGCGGGGATGGCGCTGAGCATCTTTGTCACGCTGAATGGGACGGTGATGTCGGGAGCGCGGATTCCTTTTGCGGCGGCGCGGGATGGTCTGTTCTTTCCGAGGTTTGCCGAGATCAGTCCGCGATTCAAGAGTCCAGCGTATTCGTTGATGGTTCAGGCGCTGCTTTCGACTGTTTTGCTGCTGGCGCTGGGGCGGTTTCAGCAGCTTTTTGAGCTGGCGGTTTTTGCGGAGTGGCTGTTTTATATGCTCACGGCGACTACGGTTTTCATCTATCGCCGGCGGTATCCAGAGATGGCACGGCCTTACCGGGTTTGGGGATATCCAGTGCTGCCGGCGGTGTTTGTTTTAAGCGCGGCGGTGGTGCTGTATTCGAGCTTTGCTGGCAATCTGCGAGGGTCGCTGATTGGGTCGGGGTTGATCTTGCTGGGGCTGCCGTTGTATGAGTGGATTCGGAGGCGATATGCGAAGCCGGAGCTGAGTGCCAACGAGATGTAGCTATGCGCCGGCAGCGAGGAACCTCTCCGATTTTCTGATTTGCAGTGATCAAACGAAGAATTTCAGGATAGACTTGGCAACGGAATTCAGAACGAGGATCGACCATGCCGAAGTTTTTGATTGAAAGAAATATTCCCGGTGCGGGGCAACTTAGCCCTGAGCAACTGCAAGGAGTTTCGCAGAAGTCTTGCAGCGTGTTGCGCGAATTGGGCCCGCAGATTCAGTGGGTGCAATCGTATGTGACCGATGACAAGATTACCTGCGTCTATATCGCGCCGAATGCGGATCTGATTCGCGAGCATGCCCGCCAGGGCGGATTTTCTGCCGATGCAGTCTTGGAGATTCGAACCATCATCGATCCCACTACAAGCGAAGGATGACTCCGCGCAGCCTTATTTGGCGCGGGGATGTGTCTTGTCGTAGACCACGGTGAGCTGCGCAGCAGTGAGCTGGGTGTAGCGCTGAGTCGTGCTTAGACGTTCGTGGCCCAGCAACTCCTGAATGCTGCGCAGGTCTGCGCCTTCTTCCAGCAGGTGCGTGCCGAAGGCGTGGCGGAGCGTGTGCGGATGCACGTCGGACGAGAGGCCGCGCTGGATAGCAATGCGCTTGACGATGCGGGCTACGGAGCGCGTGGAGAGCCTGCCATTGCCGCGCAGGTGAAGATTGAGGAGCAATGCTTCGGAGTTGCGCTGGGCTGCGGCGAGGCGCGCCTGGCGCTCGGCTAGATAAGTTCGCACCGATTGCGCCGCGGCGTCGCCTAGCGGGACGTAGCGCTCCTTCTGGCCTTTGCCGCGAACGAGGATCGCTTCGTTGGCCCAGTGAATGTCGGCGAGGTTGAGGCCTGTGAGTTCGGCGTTGCGGATGCCGCAACCGTAGAGCAGTTCGAAGATGACTGCGTCGCGCGTGGGCCAACTAGCTGCTGCATCGTCCTTGTCGCCGATCGAATCGACTACGCGGTTCATTTGCTCTATCGAGGGAACGCGGGGCAGATGCTTGGGCAGCTTTGGAGTTGCCACGAGTGAAGCTACGTTTTGATTGACATGGCCGAAGCGGGCGAGCCAGCGAAACCAGCTTCGCACGGCTGCGAGGGCGCGAGCGGCGGAGGCTTTGGACAGGCCGCGATCGTAGAGCGATCCCAGATACGCGCGGATGCGAGTGTGTTCGATAGATGAGGCAGCGGTGTTGTGGCCTTGCGTCTTGACGATGTAGGCAACGAAGCCGCGCAGTTCGCGCTCGTAGGCGCGCAGGGTGTGGGGTGAGCTGGCGCGTTCGTTGGCGAGGACGGCGAGGTAGGCTGAGGCGAGTTCTCCAAGTGGGGAATGCTCAGTTGTTGGCTCGGCGGCGGTGTTCAAAGTCAGATCCAATTCCGATTTCGGCTCAACCATCTCAGAGACTGCGCTCATTGCGGTTCCTCTTCGAGAATCTGGCTCTGAGCTGCGTTGCTTTCTTCCACTTGGTCCGGTTTCCGGCGCAGGCTGCGCGGATGATGCTGGCGATGGACTGCTTTGAGACGCCCAAGAGCTAAATGGGTGTAGACCTGGGTGGTGGAGATGTCGGCGTGGCCGAGCAAGAGCTGGACCGAGCGCAGGTCTGCGCCGTGCTCGACCATGTGCGTAGCGCAACTGTGACGCAGCGTGTGCGGGCTGGCGCTGCTGTTGCAGGACTTGACCAGCAGCCAGATGGATTGGCGGGTGAGAGGCATTCCGCGCAGCGACAGAAAGAGCCTGGCTCCGTCGACTGAGTGGGCTTTGGCGCGGACGCGGGCCAGATGCGGGCGGCCTTCTTTGAGATATGCGCTGAGGGCATCGAGGGCTGCGACGCCGAGCGGGACGATGCGTTCTTTGTCGCCTTTGCCGCGAACCATGGCGCGGCCTGAGTCGAGCGCGAGATCGCTGACCGAGAGCGTGGTGACTTCGGAGACGCGCAGGCCGCCGGCGTAGAGCAGCTCGAGAATGGCGTGGTCGCGGAGAGCCGTGGCGCGGGCCTGAGGGCGGCTGGCGGTTTGGCCTGCCGATAGCTCGGCGCCTTCGAGCATGGTGTTGACTTCAGACTCGGCGAGGGATTTGGGCAGGACTTTCCAGGCCTTGGGCGATTCGATGTTGACGGTCGGGTCGTGATGGATGCGGCGATCGAGAAGGAGCCACTTGTAGAAGCCGCGAATGCAGCTTAGTTTGCGGGCGATGGAGCGGGAGTCGATGCCGTGGGCGCGCAGGTGTTCGAGGAACGCGGCGACGTCTTGCTGAATGGCTGTGAGGAGGACACCGTGACGGCCTTCGAGAAACTCGGCGAAGGTCTTCAGATCGCTCATGTAGGCTTCGCAGGTGAGCGGACGCAGGCCTTTTTCGACGCGCAGGTAAGTCAAGTACTCCGCTAGCAGGCCGAGATTGCGAGATGCGTCCATTCTTAATCCGATTATGGGCCGCAGACAGGGGGAATGGATGAGAAGGCGGCTGGAATCGAACCAGACTCAACACGGAATCAACTTCATCAATACCTTCCTCTTTAGAATCAGCAATTTACTGATTTCAATAGCGACTCTGTGGAGCAAATAACAAGAAGGCACTCAAATACGGGATCGCTTCAGCACTTTTTCAGCAAAATGAAGTCTCGAATTACGGCAACCAGTCCGCGTGTAGCTGGTAATTGAGTCGTTCAGTCAGGGCGCCTGGGGAACATCGATTCGATGCAATTTGTCGTAGAGCTTCATTTCGCGATCCGCGTCTGCCGTGCGGGAGACTTGCCGGTAGGCATCTGCGAGATCGTGATGGAAGACGCTGTTCTGCGCTTCAAGCCTCACGGCCATCTCCAGGCTTACTATTGCGCCGATGGTGTCTCCCTCGCTTAGCTGTAGCTTACCAAGGAGGCCATAGGACTCAGCGCTTTGCGGGTTTAATTGAATTGCTGTTTGTAACTCTCGTGTTGCGGATTCAGGATCGCTCTTTGCGAGGGCCTCGCCCAAAGCTCTGTGGATCGCGGCTGCTTTGGGTGTACGGCTTTCGAGAGACTTGAGCCGGTCCACGCCATCACTTACTTGGCCTGTTTCTACCAGCGATTCCGCGTATGCGTAAGCTACCTGTGGAGCCATTGCTGGATTTGCCTCGATAGATCGTAGCGTTATCAGGGTATCGACGTAGTCTCTGAGGATGAATTGGCTAAGTCCCAGCGCAGACCGCATCTCGCTATCACCCGGATGAATGCGAAGGTAGCGTGTAAGCGGGCCAATTGCTTCCTTGAAGTCGCCGGCAGCGTAGGCGGCCCGACCCCAGTTGAGATCCAAACCGTCCATTCCGGGATTCCACTCGGCGGCATCTTTGAAGTAGCGCAGCGCTACGGAAAAATTCTTGTTACTTGCCTCGATCGCTCCTAGGTTGTTGTAACTATCAGCGACAGCCGGTCCGATCTGTTTCTTGAATTCATCAACTTGATTCTGTGCTTTCGGATCTGGCTCGGATGGAGACTGCGGAGCTACGACGGAAGCCTGCATGGCGGATTGCGAAGCTGCTTGCGTATCTGTCTTCCGGCTTGGCACGGAATTGTCGCCAAGATAATCCGACAGCCTTTCACGATCGCGCGAGAGATTCGCATTCAACAACCCCTTGGAGGCCTCCACCTCCTTTTTTCCTTCTTCCGTATCGCCAGACTGCATCAGCAGTCTTCCGAGGAGATAGTGGGCCTTTTGCACTTGATAGCGATTGCGTGAAGGGTCAGTCGTGAGTCGAATCGATTTGCGCAGCGCAGCCTCCGCCTCCGATGTTTTCTTCTCTTCCACATAGAGCTGCCCGAGATAAAGAAAGGTGTCGGGATCTTTTGTATTGAGAACCGCGGCACGGCCAAGGTCTCGCTCCGCTTCCGTCAGCTTGTGCCGATCTTCTTCCAAGTGACCCAACGCAGCATAGGCTATGGCATTTTTGGGAAACAGGAGGATCTCCGTTCGCAACTCTTGCATAGCTTGCGTGAGCTTTTCATTACCGCCGATGGCAAGATAGGCGGCAGCAAGAGAGTAGTGCGCACCTGCGAGGTGGCTATCCATAGCGATAGCTCTTTGAAATTCTGTGACTGCGTCCGCCTGAAAGTCGGAATTCTCATAGGCGCGGCCGTAGTACATATGGAGTTGCGCCGCGTCTCCGAAAGAGGCGCTCATCTCCGAGAATATCTTCGCAGCGCAATTCTTATCCTCCATGTTCAGGCAAGTAACGGCGAGTTCGTATCCGTTTTCGAAGGTAGGATCGAGGGCGACCGCCTGCTCCAGTTCTCTGCGTGCCTGCTCATTGAAATTTTTCTTGACCAGAATTCTTCCGCGAAGAAGATGAACCTGGGCTTGAAATGCCTTGGCCTGTGTGTCGTCCAGGGCTGCCTGTTCCACGAGAATGCCCGCCTGTTCGAGGTCTCCACTATGCAGAGCGGCATTCGCATAGTCCAGTGTCAAGGCCAGAGAATTTGGCGCGAAACTCAATGCTTCGTTGAAACGCGCAACCGCCTGCTTATATTCCCCGGCATGACCGATGCCGACCGCCAGTTCACCAAGCGCATCGGCTAAAAAGAGACGATATTCGTTTGCCGCCTGCTCCGGATGGTTTGCCGATAGATATCTCCCGGCTTGTGCATAGTGCGCTTGCAGTGTCGAACTGCTTGGAGCAGCAGTCTCAATCTGGGCGCGACCCGCGATAGCGAGACAAAACGTGGCGAGTGACGCGAGCGCAATCGATTTGGAATGGTTCGACATTCGGTTGACACGCGGTGTATTCGATACGGAAAACAATTGCAAGCCACCCTATGGCGATTCTACGTGGAAACGAAAAAGACGCTCCCCGGCGGAAGCGTTCGGACATACGAACATCCGGCCTGCCGACAATGAATTTCGCAGCATTTCCAGCAGGCCGGATTTGGTTGTTGAAAGCAAGGTCAGAAGTTGTACTTCACGTTCAGCTCAAGGATACGAGAGTAGGGCGCCTGCGACTTTGTATCCATGAAGCCGAAGTTCGGAACGGTTCCGCCCGTGCCAGTGTTGAGAGTGATGGCTTTGTTATCGTAGTTCACCAGGTATTTCAGCGTGAGTTGATTCTGCGAGCTGAACTCCGGCAGCGGATGGTTCAGCCAGTTGAAGGCCGATATCCGGAACTGAACGTTCTGCTCGTGCACAATGTGGAAGGTTTTATAGAGAGCCAGGTCGTTGTCGAAATACGAGCCCATGCTCATGTAGGGATATTTCTGGCCGCCATACGTACCAATGGCGGGCGCTGCGAAGCAACTCAGCTGTACTCGCTGATATTTGGCCAATCCCGAGTTTGGATTGCAGGTCAGTACCGGCTGGATCGCGATCGACGCGTCTGTGCCGTAGTATGTCGCATCTCCTATACCGGTCGTGACACCGTTGGTTGTGGTTGCCGCGGGATTGCCCGGAGTTGGGGCGGGATACGTCGGAATGGTGGACGGATCATAGCTTTCCGAGAGGCCAAAGTTCGGTACGCCGTTGCCTAACTCCGCAAGCAAGCTGCCGCCCGCCTGCCAGGTGGTAATGCCCGAAATCGTCCATCCGCTGGCGGCCCCTCTTACGATTGCGTCGCCGTGGTTGAACTTGCCGGTCTGGTAGGTGTAGGACGAGTTGAAGACGAAAGGACGATCAATTGCCTCAACACCGTAATTCGCACGCAAAGCGAAGGGGTTGTTCTGCAGGCCAGTTCCCAGCGTTTTGGACCACGTGAAATTGAAGTTGTAGGTAAGCCGCCCAGACGACTTGAGCCACGCCGCCTGCAGACCGTTGTAGTTGGTGTAGGAGATGCTTTGTGCCTCGTAAACACTACTCGTACCGTAGGCATAGCCGTAAGGCCTGTAGTCGGCAACCTTGTTTCCGGTCTGGGTGCCATTGGTATTCTGGGCGACGTTTTCCGGGTTGTTGGAAGTGACTCCAGTGATAGGGTCCGGCTGGAAGAACGCTCCAATGGGCGTCTTGTTCTGGTCAGAGAGCGCGTTGAAGCTGCTGCCCTCGATGGTCTCGCCATTGTCCAGAATCTGGCTGGTGCTGCTACCCACGTAAGCAATATCCAGCAGTGTGTTCCACTTCAGACGCTGATCGATGGTGAGGTTGTAGCTGTGGGTCAATGGTTCGCCGTAATCGTTGGCATCCAGGCCAGTTTGAGAACCGGACGTGCACTGCATGGTGCAGGTTGCCGGCTTCAACTGTCCAATCTGCGAGAGTAGAATCGTCTTCTGACCAGGCAGATTGTAGGTTTGAACAGCCTGTGCAGTGGTAAGGGCTCCAGCATAGTCGTTGTACTGGCCGGTGAAGCGATAAGCGCCCCATCCGCCGCGGACGACCGTGTTGCCAGTTCCGAAGACGTCATACGACAAACCGAAACGTGGGGAGACAAAGGCAAAACGGTTGGGCTGTCCGCTCAATGGAACGCCGGGATCAATGCCATGCCAGTAGTAGCCGGGATCGATCTTGCCGGAATTCCAGTCCGATAGCACACGGTCCGGGAAGAAGACAGCCATACCGGTTCCCTGACGGTCGTACCAGTGTCCCACATGCTCGAAACGGGCACCAATCTCTACGCTAAGACGCTTGGTCGTCTTCCATGAATCATCCGCGTAAAACGCCGTCGTCTGGTAAGCCATATCGCTGACTGGCGCGAGATTGTTCTCCTGGTAGCCGGTCGCGTTGCCGATGATGAAGTTGGCCACAGGATTATTGGGAGAACCAACAGTGGTGCCGGTGAGGAGGTTCGGGTTCTGTCCGCTAAAGCTGGTGATGTCGCCGTTGAGATACGTGCCATCATTGCTCTGGATGTTGCCAACGTTCTGCGTAAAGCCCCCAAGCTTCAGCGTATGAGATCCCCACACCTTCGTGAAATTATCAGCGAATGCGGGAATTTCCTTGCGAACCAAATAGGTTCCCAAAGGATTCTCGAAGATGTCGTTCTGTGAAAAATCCGGGAAGCTATTGGTTCCAGGGCTGCTGTAGGACGGGATCAACTGAGAGCCGCCGTTGTAGACCGTACCATATGGATAGTTGAGCGTGGTCTTGTACGCAGCCTTGATGTTCGGCGCGCCGAATGGGAAGTTGCCGTAGCCCCAACTGGCGACGAACTCGTTGGTGGCAGTCGGGGTAAAGGTGTGAACAAAGTGGCCGGCAATCGCTTTGGTGTAGACGAATCCGAAAATGCCGCCTCCGGGGAAGGGAATAGCATTTCCCGGTGTCCAGTAGATGTGAGCGCCATTGCCCTGTGCGAGCTCGGCGCTGTAGGCCTGCTGATAGGAGATGTAGAACTTCGTCTTGTCGCTGAGGTTGTAGTCCACTCGAAGGCGGTAGACCCAGCCGTTGTTGATGTTGTCAATCGGCTGATAGTAGTTGTATCCGCCTGGCGTGGTTAAAGGATTGGCGTTTGGGGCAGGCCAGAAGGAGGCTAACGCCTTTGCTCCCGGATCCAGGTACTGACTCGGGATGTGACCGTCTGTGACCGTTGCTCCATTCGGCAGCGTCGTGCCGGTAAGGTCGTTGCACCACTGGTTCTGAACCGTTGCCGAGAAACCATTCGGGCAAAGCGCAACGTTATCGGCGTTGTCCGAAGTGAAGTCACCGGCAAGCATCTCCGGACTCGGGATGTATGACTTCAGCACGTTGGCATTTCCCTGGTTCTGAAGAAAGCGCTCGTAGCCGCCCCAGAAGAAGAGCGACTTGTGCGTATGCGGAACAGGACCACCGAAGTTGCCGCCCGGATAGTAGTAGTGGGCATCGCCTCTCGCCACACCCTGATTGTTGTCTTGCCAATCGTTGGCATTCAGAACATCATTACGCGCGTCGAAGTAAGCCTCGCCGTGGTAGTTTGCTGTGCCCGACTTGCTGATGGCACTCACTACGACCGGACCATACTGTCCATCCGCGCCGAAGTTCGAGGTCTGTACGCTGACTTCCTGAGTCATTTCAGGACTGATGATGGAGATTGAGCTGGCGCTGTCACCTGGATCGAGGACGTTGACGCCGTCGGACAGCAGCGCAGTACCGCCGCGATTGGGGGCGCCATTGAGGTTAATGCCATTGCCAATCGAGCTTTCGTTCGCTGAAATATTCAGATCGCTAAAGGTCGGGCTTGCCTGCGTCAATCCACCTGAGGTAGTAGTCGCGCCCGGCAGCACCTTCAGCAGCTCGGTGGTGTCCCGGCCCTGTAGTGCAAGATTCTCAATCTGCTCGGCGTCGAGGACTGCGGTGCGCTCGCCATTGTTCTGCTGCAGAACCTCAGGCGCTGCCTCGACTGTTACTGTCTGAGTCGCTGCGTCTGCTACGCCAAGCTCAATTGTTGGAACGGCCAGCGTATCACCCGCGTGCAACGTGAGGCCTGTAAGCTCTTTGGACTGAAAACCCTTCATATCGACTTTCACCGAATAGGTCGAAGGAGTAAGCGCAGGAAAAGCATAGAAGCCGGTTCCGTTTGCCGCCGTGGTGCGTGAGTCCTTTGTCGTCTCGTTGATGACTGTGACTTGAGCTCCCGGAATGACTCCACCGGTGGTATCGGTTACCGTACCTGAGAGTTGAGCGGTTGCCTGTGCATGAAGTGTGGGTGTGGATGCCAGCAGCAGTGCTACGGCAAGCACAGCCACCGATTTTTTAGCCACTAATCTTTGCGCCCATGACAAAGAATGGCTCACGATTCCTCGCGAGATTATCATTAACATGATCTCCTGAATAAATGTTTTGATCCCTCTGCACAAGATTTTGGCGGGCGCCCTTGCTGTAGAGGGATGAGTCTGTTTTAAGCCGAAATAATTCGATTTACCTCGACGGCATACAACACTACAAAAACAAATATACGACTGTCAACTTTGCTTGTGGTGCTGGACTATATCGGCCAATTTTGAAAAAAACTGGCGACGCGCTTAATCCTTGAAGATGAACAAGATCAGAAAGAAGGTCACCGCTGAGGCGACAATATTGAGTGTGTTCAAAATCGCACAGTATTGTTCCTATCGATGGATCCAGGCAGGAGACAAGTCCTACAAAGTGGGAAATGATTTAGGGATATTGCATTGCAAGACGATATCTCTCAGAGATTGCCACCCAATCCGTGAGCGGAGCCGGGATCTCTTCGATCGTATGCACAAAACATCTCAGGCGATCGATGAATCACTTGCGAATCGATCGCCCTGGCGAATTCGGCCCGATCCGTTCCGCAGGCACTATGCCATCTCCCTCAAGAATCGAATACGAGCGATCTGCTGAGAGATTCGTCAGGGTGTCCTTCTTTCCGGAAGGCCAGAAAATTTCCACTTTATCGATTTTAAGGTGTGCTCCGAGACCGAAGTGAAGTCTCAAATCATTCTGCGAAAGATAGCTTCCACCACTTCGTACTTCGTCCGTTTGAACGAGTTCTCCGGCGGTCACACGAACTCGCGCGTTAAGAGCCAGCCGATTGCTCTTTGTCCCGGCCAGTTCCAGGCCGATCCAGTGATTCTTCGGATCAGGCTCTGTCCTCAGAACCATCGGACTGCCTTCGATATTTTCAACGACCAATTCGAGATGCCCATCATTGAAGAGGTCACCGACTGCCAATCCTCGACTTGCTTGAGAAACCTGAATAGCCGATCCCGACACTTTGCTTATATCGCGAAATCTCCCGTTATGCTCATTGAGAAACAATATCTTCGGCTCACGATATTTGGTTCCGATATCTTTCGTGTCCACCTGCGGATAAACATGTCCGTTGACCAGCGCGAGGTCCAACCATCCATCATTGTCGAGATCCAGAAACGCATCACCCCAGCCAACATACGGAACTGTGGCTTTAGCAATACCCGCATCCAAGGACACATCCGCGAAGTTCCAGTCTCCATCGTTGCGAAACAGCGTTGTGTACTCCTCACTGAAATGCGTGATGGCAACGGAGAATCTGCCAGAGTGCATGTAATCTCCAACGGCGACGCCCATGTTGGCCTGCTCACCGCCATTTCCATTCACCGCTACTCCCGCTTGATAGGCCAGATCCGTGAAGCGGCCGTTGCCCTCATTTCGGTACAGATAATTCGGCTCGCCATCATTCGCCACGAAGAGATCAAGCTTGCCGTCGCTGTCAAAGTCCGACCACACCGCACCCAGGCCAAAGTAGTGCGGTGCATCGTCCACGCCTGCCTTGGCGGAGACGTCGCTGAAGGTGCCATCCCCATTATTACGATACAGATTGTCCGGTGAGCCCTTAAGTCCACGCGGGCCGCACTGCACCGGAACCTCGTGGTACATGCATGTTCTCTTCGAACCAAGTGTGGGAAGGTCGCTCAGATTCAGGTCGACATAGTGCGGAACAAATAGATCGACGAACCCGTCGCCGTCGTAGTCCCCAAAGACTGCTCCGGTAGCCCATCCCTTATCCGTGTCTAGGCCCGACTCCTTTGTGACGTTCGTGAAGGTGCCATCTCCATTGTTGCGGTATAGGACAACCCCGCCGAAACACGAGACCAGAAGGTCAGGCCAGCCATCGTTATTGTAGTCCCCGACCGATGCGCCCATGGCCCAGCATGGAAATGCAACCCCTGCTTTGTCGGTGACATCGGTGAACGTACCGTCATGGTTGTTGCGGTAAAGCGCACTCCGTGCCTTTTTGCCTGCAAGAAACATATCGACGTCCGGCGCATTGGTAAAGAAGATGTCCGGCCATCCATCGCGATCGAAATCTATTAAAGCGACACCACCGCTCATCGACTCAACAATATATCGCTTGTCCGCAGAGGAAAGATGATCAAAGTGAATACCCGTTCGAGTCGTGATGTCGTCAACCTGCACTGTCCTATCGACCATGGCTTCATTTGTACGAGATGTCGAAGGCCGCTTCATTTGCTGACCGAAGTTGAATTGAGAAGCGATCAAAAATAAGAAAACAAGGACGTCTTTTCGTCCAGAACTGGAGAACACGGATGAACCTCGTATGGCCGGCATGTCTCTCTGAGCATTTTACAATCCCATTCGCGATTAAGGAATTAGCTAAGACTGCGTTCCGCGTCCTGGGGCTGTGCCCGACGGACAGGGTGATGAAGAAGCGATCCGTGCCATCTGGTCCGCGGACCGGGGATAGCCTGCCAGGGCGGCCGTGCGAATCTAAGTCACAGCTTTGTGTCAAATGAGTGACAGTTTCCTGACAACTTCAAAGACCACGACCGCTATGCTGCTGGAGGAGATCGAATCCGAATAAGGGCAACAGGCGCCAGCACGGACTTCGATGCTCGTTCGCATGGAGAGGAGAGAAAAGAGAACAGATGGAGCTGCTCACCATCCATCGGAAGATATTTGTAATCTTCCGCCGCCGCCGGATGAAATGGTTCTATGCGATATTTCGACCTACGGAGAAGACCCGGCTGCTGGATATTGGCGGGGCTCCGAACACGTGGATTGCGGAGTCGCGACCCGATATCAGGTTTCCCGTCACGCTGGTGAACCTCCGGTTTCCCGATCCCGACGCGCGCGCCGATAGCCGCTTTACGCCTATCGACGCAGATGCAACCAATCTTCCATTTGCGGATGCAAGTTTCGACATCGCATTTTCTAACTCTGTCATCGAGCACATGACGACATGGGAGCGGCAGCAAGCATTTGCAACTGAGGCTCGCCGCGTTGCAAACAAACTTTGGATTCAGACACCGGCGCGTAGTTTTCCATTGGAGCCGCACGTGCTGGCTCCGTTTTTTCAATATCTGCCCAGGAATTTGCAGACTCGCATGGCCCGCCACTTTACCATCTGGGGTTTGCTTACAAAGCCGAGTAATGCTCGCGTGGAGGAGATGCTCTCCGACATCCGGCTCCTGACCTATCGGGAGATGAAGCAGTTATTTCCGGATTGTCTCATCCTCAAAGAGCGCGTTCTTGGTTTGACGAAGAGTTATGTGGCTGTGCGCAATTTCATCTGAGGCGTTTCGTACGTATGAAATCAGGCACAGATGTGCAATAAAACCGGTATCTACGTCAGATCGAGGAATTTTAACCGATCTCTTCTCAGCTCAATGAAATCGTTGTCACTTCCAAACATGTACGAGGATATATGAAGGCAAGCGTTGGTTACCTAGAAGCGAGTGATGCGGTCGCGAAGCGAATCAAGCTTCTTCCGACGGCTATCGGCTTCTTCTTTTCCTTCCGTCTCTTCTTCGTGCTCCTTACGGCAGACGTCTTGCATGTCGATCCGCAAACCGGGGTGATACTGAACCTTGGGCTTAACTATGTTCTCCTGGTGATCGTAGTGTTTCACTCCATTGGGCCGGCCCAAAACTCTTTGGTTTCACTTCTGCGTCTACCATGTTATTTATGGGTATTGTGCTTCCTGGGATTTTCCGGTTGCAGCCTGGTCTGGAGCGCTACCTCGTCGCTGCCAGCGGCCATAGCTTTCTGGTGCGCGATGGCTGCGGATGTAGCGATGGTCATCCTGTTGCTCCGGACGGATACCATCATCGAGACATCCTCCAGCATCATGAAAGGATACGTTTATGGGGCCTGCTGCATCGCTCTGATTGCGTGGATCATGCCCGCACAATCGGATCTTCGCCTCGGCGATGACGAATTCCTCGGTCCCAATCAAATTGGTTATGCTTGTGCGTTTGCATTCTTTTTTGCACAATTCCTCATGCGAACCGAGCAGGGCCGTTGGAGGTTGCATGGGGCGTGTCTGGCGATCACGCTTCTGCGTAGCTTATCCAAAACCTCAATCATCGCATTCATAGTGGGCCAAGCAATCATACTTGTTTTGGATAAGTCTGTAAGCAGAAAAAGTAAGGTAATGCTTCTTCTGGGAGCGATCCTCACTGTCGCTATCTTCTGGGGACTACTTGCGTCGTATTACGATGTCTACACGAACGCAGGAAACCAAGCAGAAACGCTCACCGGTCGCCTCGGTATATGGGCATTCATCCTTGACAGCTCACTTGATCAACCTTGGGTCGGGCATGGATTTCATTCGGTCTGGAAGGTCATACCTCCCTTCGGCATCGATCAGTTTGAAGCTCGTCATGCTCACAACGAACTGTTGCAGCAGTTCTACGCCTACGGTGTAGTCGGCATATTTGTTCTGATCGCTCTCTATGGCAGCTTCTACCGTCAGATCAAGAGGCTGCCCAAGTCCTCACTACGTGCTCTCCTCTTCGGATTACTCGCCTTTGTCCTTGTGCGCGGACTAGCCGACACGGAAGCTTTCGACCTGTCGCTTCCGCTCTGGACGATCGTCATGATCTCTGCACTTATGGCGGAGTCCGCAGGAGCAGCTAAACTTTGCCGTCAAATTGCCGCGGGTGTAAACCGGGCCTAATTTTTGAACTCGCAGTTGTTTGGGGGTACAGAGCAGTTTGTAAAACGCATTTCGGATCAAATGCGCATACCCATTACAAGCTAGAGACATTCCCTCAACTGACCGATGACAACTGTGAGACTTCATAAGTGGTAGTGTCACCTCATGGCGAGCCGGTTCCATAGATTGTCTGCCGAGGATGGACGCGCGCACTCCGCATTTGGGAGAGGGCTTAGACCGGCGTTTCGACTCTTGGATAAGCGCCGATGCATTTGCTTGCTCTGGTTGACTGCACAGAGAGTCTCTGTAGGGATGCTGGATCTCTTACTGGCTGCCGCGCTATATCTTCTATTCTTGCGTCTGCAAGGTGCATCGCCTTTAAGGCACCTTGTGTGGACACCCAAGACGATCCTCTCGACCGCCGTGGTTACCTCGGCTCTGATTCTTGTTCGAGCGCTCCTGGATATGCTCTCTACTTGGTTTGCGTCTCGACAGATACAAGCTCTTTACAAGGACTTCCTGCTTCGCCTGTCACGTGGGTACAACGAAATGCGATGGGAGCGATTTGTCGAGCGCAATCGCAGCGAACTTCTGAATCATGCAGTTTATACCGCGAGAGAGGCTGCCGACTTCTACCACCGGTGCGTTGAGATCACAGCATCCACGGTGGTTGTAGTCTGCATGATTGCTGCCCTTGTGTATCAGAGCCCAATGGCTGCAGCTGGATTAGGGATTGCTGCGCTACTGATCTGCGCAATACATCGGCTTCTTATCCGAAAAAGGTTACATGTGGCCGCATTCAACCGGGAACGGTCACTTCGCACACTCCATAAGCACTTGGCGGATATGTTTTCGTCTGGGAAGGAAATTCGCGCCTACCGGAATCAAACGTTCTTCCTTGACAGGATCAGGGATCAGGCGAATTGTTTAGGTATTAGCAATCAGCGCGTCTTAATCCTTCCCCAGATAGCACGAATTCTGACTGACCAAGGCGTGGTTCTTCTCTTCCTTTGCATTGTGATAGTGACTCAAATACAGCATGGAGACACGCGCCAATTGCTGTCGCTTCTGGTTTTCTATTTTGCACTTTCACGGCGTTTGCTTCCATTAATGAGCCAAATATCCTTCGTGGCAGGCCAGATGGAAAGCTCCTATGAGAACGTGAAGATAGTCGATTCCGAACTAAACGACTGCCTTCTCCACCGTGACCCTCCATTGCTGGCACAACTGCCCGATCCAGAGTTCGCGCTTGAGCTTCATCATGTAAGCTTTTCGTTTCACGAAGCCATGCCAGTCTTGCGAAGCGTAAACCTTCGCCTGCGAAAGGCCGAAATCATGGTGCTTCGAGGGACTTCTGGGAGCGGAAAGAGTTCTCTTCTGAATCTGATTGCCGGCATTTCGCAACCTGGAACCGGTGTTGTGCGCGTAGATCGAAGGAGGATCGCATATGTGCCCCAGGAGACTCCTCTTCTAGACGACACGATAAGGAGCAATCTGCTGTTTGGGCTTCCGGAGATGAGCGATGCAGAGTTGACGAGAGCGCTGTCAGTCGCCAGGCTGGAAGAGTTTGTAGCTGCACAACCTTTGGGGCTGGAAACTCGTATCGGCGATAACGGAATTCTTTTCTCGGGAGGCGAGCGCCAGCGACTCGGGCTGGCTCGCGCGATTCTTCGCGATGCGACACTACTCTTGTTGGATGAAGCGACGTCGGCTTTGGACGAAGAGAACGAACGACAAGTGCTCGATAACCTGAGTACCTCTGGAGTTGCCATCTTGCTAGTAACGCATCGTACCCACGCTCAGTTGCTTGCCCAACGTCACTTCCATCTTCAGGAGGGATGCCTAGTCGAAGAGTTTTCAAGGCAATCGCCAAAGATTGAGCCGTCATTTTCTGGAGTATGCTAGCGCCCGTCTTCAGAGCGTCCACGCATTTTCCGCGGGACGGGCCGTAGGCTTCCTCCCTTGGGCACATATCGAGCCAAAGAAATGGATGCCAAACCAAAGGATAGGGAGTGTCGGTGCAGCGCAGAGCGAGTCAGATATCAGTCAAGCTGACTCGCAATCCGGGCGTACTTTGCGCGAGCCGATGGAGAGTCCGCTGTCTCCGCAAGCCGTTCTATCTCCAATTTTGATGGTTGAAATGCCAG
>Ga0302325_10005508_pt1 | contig 28723 bp, 31 predicted proteins | sample Palsa_T0_2_FD_201948 | JGI IMG/M metagenome (GOLD analysis project Ga0302325, IMG submission 201948) | Peat permafrost microbial communities from Stordalen Mire near Abisko, Sweden - Palsa_T0_2 | ecosystem: Environmental > Terrestrial > Soil > Palsa > Peat permafrost | place: Sweden: Abisko...
CACTCATCCTCGCCAGGATTCATAGCTGGGGCCTGGCCATTCTCCACAGGAGGAGCATCGGCAGCCGCCTTCGAATTGTCCTGCTGAACATTGGCCATTTGCGCAACGCTGGATCTGCAAGGTTGACTGCAGAAGCTTGGGGCTCTGCTTCTGCGTCTTGGCGGACAACGGTCGGACTGATCAGGAGTTTGTGGGGTACCAGTACTTTCAGCCTCAATTGTGGCGCCTGATCCCTGTAGGTTAGACCCTAGCACGATCAACACCTTAGGTTCAAGCGCAAAATAATATAAGTTTCCAAGCTTTCCGGGTGCAATAACAAGTTTTGATCTAGTCCTGGTCCTCTGTCATTGACAACCCACAGTAAAAAGCTCGCCTTGTTTCTCAGGACGTCCCCATCAAGCACAACCCTTTGTGTAATACTTCTACTCGCTAGCGATTGAGATTGAGTAATCCAACTCAGCTCAGATCAACCCTCTTTTTCAACACCCATCCATCATCGAAGGGAATATGGCCTGTGCGGCCGCTAGCGTATCCGCTACGTAAACGCTAACGTCTAACACTGCATTTTATATTAAAAGTCTGAAAAGATGAAGTAAAGAACGCCAACAACAGCTTGCAACCTAACACAGAATTGCTTCAACTTGCTCATCATGGCGCAGCATGGCAACGACCAGTTTGTCGATATCACCGGCGCAAATACCAACAGGCAGTCTATGGAGTCTGATGCTGCTTTCCATGCGACGCCAATTGTCACTTCCTCAACTTCCCCAAAGGTCGATCCCAATTCAACCTTTATGCAAAATCAAATATCTATCCAGCGAAGTCCCTCAACTGTTAAGGAGCAAACCTCTGCCCTCTCTCGCAAACTATCCATGAAGTCAAATGACAGTCATGGTAGTAATGACGCAAACCAAGGCCACGTAGGCATTGCCAATGTTCTCTCGTCCATTCCTCAAGATGACGAGCAGAAAAACCGTGGACAGACTCGTGTTGACTCGGCTTCGAGCATTTTAGAAGTTGCAAACAAATGTAATCTCACAAAGTCATCGTCTGAACGATCTTCGACCAAATCTGTCCGGTCCCTTCATGCAGTAAGGATACTCTTCCTCAAATCCTTTGTCCCCATAATCTGAGATAAATAGGAAAATACTGACTACACAATCTCTTAGGTGGGCACTTACCCTCTAGGCACTCTTCGCGTTCATTCTCCTTCACCCACGCCACCTCCCACTGGAGAGACCTCCGAATGTTTGAAGTCAGGTGATGTTATTATTGTCAGAGACATTCCTATAGGTTCCCTCTTTGGCTATGACACGAAGAGCTTTGATATCAAGCAGAAGGAGCGCTTTGAGGGTATCAAAAATATCCCGCCAGGAGCACACTTCATCTGGGGTGGTTCGAGTAAATCTTCCCTTCGCAATGGCTTCTGGATCATGTCTTCAAAGAAAGCTTCCAATGGCTTTGGTGAAATCATTGTGAAGAGATGGGATAAATACAATGAAGTTCTTGAGGAGTAAGTGACTTATCCTTTTGTAGCGAGCATTCTTATGATGCGTGTCTGTTATGGGGTGAAAAGGAACAGAGCATTGAGACTGTTGTACTGACCATGAACAGGGAAGTAAGCAGTGCTGAGATTCGCATTCAAAGAAAGAGCCTCCCCGAGTTTGAAGATAGCCTTGATCCTTACGATTTGTCAAATTCTCGTGGCCCAGGCACCCAATCATTTGATCATAGCAAAGCTGCTGGAGAATGGCGACAGTTGACATCCTGCATGAAAGGTGCTCTACTCACCAAAATTATGGGCCATGAGTGGAACCACTGGCAAGTTTCTTCTACTCACGACCACAAACCTGCAGAGGGATCCATCCGTCCAAAGGATTCCTTGGGCCGGCGTAGCGATGAGGTTCTTTGTTTCATCTTTCCAAAGGCCAACCGGACTTTCTCTATCACTTCCAGAGGTCGTGAGCGCACGGAGCAGGCAATGGATACAAGCTCGCATATCAAGGCCATTGTCACTAGTAGCTGCACCTATGAGGACTCTGATGAAATTATTGGTGAACTTCAATTCTGCTACTTGACTGGCATGATTCTCGGCAATGCAGCATGTATGGAGCACTGTAAGGCTTATTCTCATAGCAATTTGCTGTTTTTTCCCATGGGAGATGCGAGCCTGGGAGCTTTCTTGGGAGCCGGCATGATCCGTTTCGTTTGTCCTTGTGTCTTAGGAGGCAAGACAGCTCCTAAGCTCTCAGCTCCTTGACACTCTCCTGGAATTTACAGTGCTAATTTTGTTGGGCAGGGGCACACATTGTCAAAATTGTTTTTAGGGCTTTTAGGCTCGTGCTAGAGCTTCCAGTCTTCTATTGCAAATTCATTCAAGCAGTGCACGCAGAGTTAGTGTTCGACGAGGCTGCAATGCATGGCAGCAGCATTCTCGACTATGACCCGGACCTTCGCACCGATTTCAAGATGCTTTTGATCACGTTCAAATCGCGTCTGAATGAACAATTGCTAGCTCAAGGTTCTGATCTCACAGATCAGCAAAGTGCAGTGGGAAAAGCATTCGAGGAGTTGGAGTCTTGGCTTTGGAGATGGGGTTGGGATCTGAGAGGAAATTATGTTCGCTCAGGGAAAATCCAATTAGAGGATGGCGAGTTCGTCGACGTTGAGCTAAAAGACTTTCAGGCAGAGGACGAGAGAGGTGAGTACGCGCCAGTAGTGGTGCTGGATGAGCAAGGGAGAGAAGATGATCTCATAAAGTTTTAGTTGCGTTTCTCTGATCTCATTTGGGTGCTCTTAGGTCTTAGCAAGCAGCTTTCTCGACGGAGCTCTCGATCAGCCGTTAAGTGGAAGTTCTAGTCTGTTCTTCTATCAAATATACCGGCATCATAGATTGGCAAGTGCAACAACACGATTCGACTCACTGTTTCGACTTAAAGGCATCTTATTGGGTTACCGCATCTACAGCATTCTGGAGGCAGGATATCATGATTGATGGATGGATGAATAAATGAATGATTGGCATCTGGCATGGCGTTCTGCATTTTCCATTGGCGTTGAGCTTTGAAAGGGGGGGTTGTACTTTGTGATTGGAAATTGGGCATAGCGTAGGGTGTTTTTCATTAAAGAATGGAAATAAAGGTTGTGGAAAGCACAGAAAGTACGTGGAATTGCAATTAAGGCTTGTTCATCACCATCTGTTTTCTACTGCTGCGCTATCAAGCCGCAATGTGACACATAGAGCAAATTGGGGGCCAGGCAAATTATGCCGTCCTCCCTCGTAGTTGTCATTCCACAGTGAAACCCAAGCCATGCACACATCACCCCTCCAGCAATCTAGAGACGGCGACCACGGCGACCACCCTTACGGCGAGTGGAATCGGATGGCGTGGGGGTAACATCCTCGATTCTGCCAATCTTCATGCCCGAACGAGCAAGAGCTCGGAGAGCAGATTGAGCGCCTGGGCCTGGGGTCTTGGTGCCGTTACCTAGGGAAAGAATTTAGTGACTGATAATGGCCGATGCTTTAGCAGAACTGCTCACCTCCGGTAGCACGGATCTTGATGTGGAGAGCGTTGATGCCCAATTCCTTGCATCGCGTAGCGACGTCTTGTGCAGCCAACATAGCAGCGTATGGGGAAGATTCGTCACGGTCTGCCTTGACCTTCATGCCTCCGGTGACACGAGTGATGGTTTCGCGGCCACTGGAATCACCCAGAAAGTCAGCCTATGAACCATTCCACAAACATGTATCTCCCAATATTTCCATATTCATTTTTCAAGGGTGTACGGACCTGAGATCGGTGACATGGACGAAGGTGTCGTTGAACGATGCGAAGATTCTGGCAACGCCAAAGACGAGCTCTCCTGTAGTCTTATTAGCCTTGTGCAAAACTAGAACTTGTCTCTAGAGGTGAAGAATTTTGGATGTAGCCTGGTGGGGATTTGGGTGAATTTGGTAGAATTGGGAAATATTTACCATCTCTAACTTGGGGGCCGAGGGAGATGTTCTCCTGGGCGGGACGCGCAGCTTTCTTTGGAGGCATGGTGACTTTGTTGGTGTTGTGTACGATCTCGATATTTCACAGTCGGAAAGTCCGTCGTTGCAATCTGATTTTCGAATATCAGTGTGGGACGCTAAATTCGCTAACCCTGGCATCTTCTTGGTTTTTATTAGGAAAGCGGTGAGTTTTCTGCTGTTTTGCTAGTGCTGGTCATCGCTTGAGCTTTTCTCCTCATCCCGAAACCTTTTCAATTTTCAATCCAACGTCGAACACATGGGCTAAGCTGCAACAATGACATCCACGAAGGTGATAGGGCCAATGGACGGGTTTGTGGTGGGCATCATCGGCATGGGTGATATGGGAAAGATGTATGCTCGGAGGCTCAGCCAAGCGGGTTGGAGGTAAATCTTCCCTCTGAAGTTTGCTGTCGTTGAGCCACTTCTCTTATGGTATGTCAAAGCTGTTTTCTTCAACTCCCCCTCCGATTTCATGATGACAATGAGTGCATTTGGCTCGAGTATTGTCCTCTGTTGACCTGACTACCATTCTGGTACCAGGTGCGGCGGTCGACTTTCCCTGATGAAAAACCACAGCTACCTTAATTTTTTTTGTCTGAAATTTTACCCCCTCGATCTTCTCGCTATTCTGTTGCTTCATTTGGGTCCATTAAGCTGATAGAGTTTCTTTCAAGGTTACGAAAGACACCAGTCTAACATCAGCTAATCTGCGGTGGCTGTAGAGTCAATGCTTGCGACAGGGAAGAGAAATATGAGGGCTTGCGGGAGGAATATGAAGATAGAGTAAACACCTTGTACATAGCATATCCCTCATCAAGTGCTGAGAGTTCCATAGAAAAATATCAAGATATTTCCCAATGGCCACCTCGTATCCAGAGCCAGCGATTATATAATTTACAATGTCGAGGCCGCATCCATTGACAAGGTCGTTGCTCAGTATGGACCTTGTACGCAGTGATCAATAGCCTTTCTTCTACCATGTTACTTACGCTGTCTTAGCTACGAAGCAGGGTGCTATTGTTGGCGGCCAGACATCTTGCAAAGCCCCAGAGATCGCTGCATTTGAGAAGCATCTACCAGCAGATGTAGACATTGTTTCATGCCACTCCCTCCATGGTCCCAACGTTGATCCCAAGGGCCAGCCACTTGTGAGAATGACTCGTGCTTCCTTTCTGCTCTTTCTGACACAGCTTACCAGGTCCTCATCAAGCATCGTGCCTCCCAAGAGAACTTTGACAGAGTTGAGCATGTCCTGTCATGCCTCGGGTCAACGCATGTCTACCTCTCAGCCTCCAAGCATGACCGTATCACAGCAGACACTCAAGCCGTAACTCATGCCGCATTTCTCAGCATGGGCAAAGCCTGGCACGCAAATGCACAATTTCCATGGGAAATTGCTCGTTATGTTGGGGGCATCGAAAATGTCAAGATCAACCTTACTCTTCGAATCTACTCCCAGAAATGGCACGTCTATGCCGGTCTCGCGATTCTGAACCCCTATGCCAAAGAGCAGATCCGTCAATATGCACAGTCAGTTACAGATCTGTACAAACTGATGCTTGGAGGACACTATGAAGACCTCGAGGACCGAATCAAGAAGGCTGGAGCCCGGGTCTTTGGGGCGCAGAATTGGGACGAAGATTTGTTGCTGAAGGATGAGGTGTTGGATCGCTTCTCACTGGGCAAGAAACCCTCAACGCCTCTTCCAAATAATCACCTGTCTCTTCTTGCTATGGTAGATTGCTGGTCTCAACTCGGCATAGTCCCCTACGACCACATGATCTGCTCTACCCCCCTTTTCCGTCTCTGGCTTGGCGTCACAGAATACCTCTTCCGAAAACCCGCCCTCCTGAACGACGTGATCAGGATTGCAATTGAAGATAATACATTCAGAAGTGATGATTTGGAATTTACATTTGCAGCGAGGGGATGGAGTGATTGTGTTACGTTTGGCGATTTCGAGGGCTACAAGGATCGGTTCGTGAGCACGCAGAACTTCTTTAAAGAGAGGTTTGAGGATGCTACGAGGGTGGGGAATGAGATGATGAAGACTATCCTGGAGAATACGCGGAAATAGGAAGATGAAGCAGCATTCCCGAGTGGTAAGATTGAAAGTATGATGGTTTGCGCAAAGCAGGCGTTTGCATTGCTAGAGGCGTTAAGATATTGCAATGTAGTTATTAAAGCCACATTTCTGTACATCCATTCTCGAAATGTGATTGATGAGGTTTTTCGAATCCTGATGCACGTATGACACTTCCAGGTGTGAAAAGGGAAAAAGTATCCTGGTTTGGCGCGTTCGATCTTCTTGCTTCTGAGCAGTTTCAAAGGGCAGATGCCAATGTGAACAAACAAAATAGCATCCCAACTATCACGATCAAGGCCATCGAACAATCTGATGTCCGAGAATGTTCTCAACTCCTGCGCATAGGGGAAGAATCTTGCATTCGTCTGCTAAAATTCTACAACCAGCAAATAGCTTCGCCCATCCATTGAAAATGCAGCATAAACCACTTTCCCAAACCCAAGCTCCCAGAAACTTCCATCTTTAACGGTATGACTTTTGGTATCTGGCTCTTGCACCGGGACCTGGAACACATGTTAGCACCATTCCACACCTCCTCAAACCAGCAAAACCTACCTCCAAACTTCTTAGGCTCGCATCGTCTGTTATCCGCAACCAACAGCGTTCGGTCGTATTGAACTAGCGACTGCTTCAACAGGTTCTTGGAGTGCTCATCGACGAACTTCTGGTAGTAGGCGACAATGGACTTGGAGATAGCTTGACGGATGGCGTAAATTTGAGATGTGTGTCCACCACCAGTAACTCGGACGCGGATGTCGACGTTGGCGAACTTGTCGAGACCGACGATCAAAAGGGGCTCGTAGACCTTGAATCGTAGGATTTCGGGTTGGACGAGGTTGAGGGGCTTTCCGTTGACCTTTACGATGCCGTGGCCAGACTTTTTTCCTTCCTGTCAGTCCGTCTTCTTCATTCTGCTTGTAAGCATGCTCACCTTGCAATGAGCAACCGCGGTTGCTGTCTTCTTCTTGCCGAAGCATTGAACACTCTGTGTTGAGGCCATGTTTGCGGTTGTCGTGAGGGATTGAAGTCGTCGAGATGCTCGAATTCTTCGAAGTGTGCGTTTTCGCTTATTTCTTCCTTTCCGACAAGCACCCTAACGTTGCAGCCTAAGGCATGCACGCAGACCACTCGTTGCATGCAGAAAGAAAGCGGCACTAATTTTCATTATCTCATGCCAAGTTGGACACTAAAATCTGCAACAACGAGTGCCGCTTTTTCTGCCCGCCGCGAAGCTCACCCAATTTCTCACGTGCTTCCTCATGACATCTGTCTATCGACCCCAGGACTTAGAATCCAGGATCGTTAACAATGTCCCGAAAAGGGGTCGGTCTCGCGGCCTTCGATCGCTCGAGAATAACATCTGCTCAATATGCATCTCATGGAAATAGCCTCCGAAGCTCACATTCTACATCTATCGCAACTCAACTCTCAGTCTTCCGCTCTCTTCTTCAACAGTTTGCCCAGACACATGCAAAGGATATCCGCTCAAATCCGAGCTTCCGCGCGGAGTTTGCGCGCATGTGTGCAGCGATAGGTGTTGACCCCTTGGCAAGCAGTAGCGGAGCTTCAGGAAAAGACGGAGGAGGGAGTTTCTGGGCGCAGCTCTTGGGTGGGAGCGTGAATGACTTTTATTTCGAGCTTGCCGTGAGAGTCGTGGAAGTTTGTGGTGCTACGAGAGAAGAAAATGGTGGACTTATTGGTGTGAAAGAAGTCAAGGATCGAATCATGAGCACGAGAATGGAGGGGGGAGCAGAAATAACTGAGTACGTATTGCTAATGATATGTGTATTCAAGAGATGCTGACAAGTTCAGTGATGATATCCTTCGCGCTGTCACTACTCTCAAGCCTCTTGGCTCCTCATATTCTACTCTCACGGTTGGCCGTAAACTCTACATCCGCTCCGTCCCAAAGGAACTTAACATCGATCAGAGCGCCGTGCTTGAAGCCGCTCAGCTTCTAGGATATGTCACTGTTTCGATGCTAATGCTGAATTTGAAATGGCCGAGAGCAAGGGCGAAAACGGCTGTTGATGATCTTGTTTCTGAGAGCATGCTCTGGGTGGATAAGCAATGTGGCGAGTGGGAGTACTGGAGTCCTGGATTCATGCTTGAGATCCAAGAGGGTGAGAATGCTGGATGAAACCACTTAAACGAGGGGTTACTTGATCGTAGCTAAAGGGAATGTCTGTTTGATCCCAAGTCCAGTGACAGCCGAGCTTTGCAGAAGCCTGATGTTGGAGTTGGGAAGTTAATTGGCTTCGGATACGGACTCCGATGAGCGGATGGACGAGAAATGAGTGGAGTCGATGATGAATGCTGAAGATGAAAAGGATCTCCTTCACGAATAATATCAGATGTCAGGAAATCGATGAGATCGACACCTGAGCTGGTGCATTTATAGTAGGGGATTGCTGCTGTTGTGCACACAGAGAGGGATGGGAGATGAACTGGTTGAAAGGGCAATGAAATGACTACAAGCCTTCTTTAACTTGCCGAACTCGTTTCCGTCAAATCGGTCGTATCTGAACTCTCCCGGCTCATCCTGGCTGAGGGCTCTCGCAGATGTCTGGATGCTCTGGACATAGTATATGCCCGAAGTACTTGGACTGCAGGGGGTGCTGGACGTAGAGCGGGTGCGTGAAATGCAGGAGTCGCTCGAGGAGTGGAGTCCCCGTGTGGAGGTCTTCTCAGTTTATGTTTATCTGCCAATTTATGCAAGTGTCTCAGCCACAGATGGCTTAATCCCCAACATATCAAGCCAAATGCTGTGAGGCTGCCGATGATAACTCCTATGGTGTCGTTTCTTTGCATAGCGGGAAACTAAGTTTTGGTGGATTCGAACGTGATTTCCTTCAGGGGATGTAGTTGGATTTAAGAAATAGTGATTAATAAGAATCACTGTTGATTTTTCAACAATAGGGGAAGTTTAGAGCATTCGGGAGACACAGCCCGCGTAGTCGGGAATCATGGTCTCGAATCACCCAATGAATAAATTTCGCAACATTCCCGATGCTTTAGTACTGGTTTTATTTGTTCTGCAGAGTACAGTGTGACATATGGATATGATAGCATATCAACCAGTTATCGTACTTCTTCCTCTTGTACAGAAGCCAGTCCTTAGACTAGATTTGGCATCTCATGGCCGGGATGCACATGAAATACGTGAAAAGCACCATTTCATCCAGTCTTTTGCAACAATTAAGAGACGAAAAAAGTTGTCTTCAGGCATAAGTCAATTACTGAGGCAAACCTAACCTCGAGGCGTCGATGTCCTCAAATATTGAGAGTCAGTGTCTAACAAAAAGAGTGTCAATATACATAAGAAGGACTAGGGCATCAATAGGAAATAATTGTCTAGATCCAAACCGAATATTCATGGTACCAGAGCATTAAATTCGACTTACAGTAGGCAGACGAAATTGAATGTATCAGATGGCGAAGCCTTTGCGTTCTTTTCAAAACTGGCAGTCTGTGATCATCCCACTGGAACCCGCTCGACTCAGATCAAAATGATTTGAAAGTACTAAAGATTGTTGGAAACTGTTGCTCTTAAAATGAAACTTATAGCCCTGGAAATTGTGAGGCATCTGTTACCAATAAATCCAAATTTGAAAATACCAGGACCTCCAAGTTTGATAGAAAATGAGATCAAAGCAGGCCTACTAGCCTCAACATATTAATCACCGTGGTCATCACATTATTTTGCCATACGTGTACAACAGACAACTTGTCCATGGTAAGCACAGTCATCACACCGCTCCTCACGCAGCTCCACGCCTCCATTAACGTTTACCTTAACCTCATGATCTGTTTAAGTGCACAAGCCTCCCAGACTATTATTAGATGTTATCAAGTTGATAACTGGTTCAGCCCAAAACTGATGGCGCATGCAGATGGGAATATCCCTGGAGGCGAAGAAATTATGGAATTCTTGTTCGGGGATTCTCAAAGAGCCTGCGAAATATCTGAGGCCTTGGAGAATTTGAAATTGCATTAGTACGGGCATATAGACCTTTGAAAAGAATCACCTGAAAATCTCCACTCAAAGACTAAGATTTTGAAGGGTAATATCCAGGTTGAACGAGATGGGTGGATATAGTGGAACACGAACGTATGAAGAACCGTAGAAAGAGTCAAAGTATATTGGATAGTCGCCGAGTGATTTCCGCTTTTGGTGGAATCCCAACTCAAGTCGCTGAGATTTCTTGGCCGCTCTCGCCATTTTCTACTCCTGTATGAAGGCGTATTCAACCCTTGGTTGGCGGGTTTTGATTTTAGAGTCTCGTGATCAGAGAAGCAACTGCCCAGAAAGAGTGATATCCTGATAGCCATGCTGCAGACAATTGGATGCCACACAAGCCATGAAGTCTGTAGATTCCGCTGGGAATGGTTTTGCAGTAGTTAGAACTGCTAGAACCGTGTTGTTCAATGGCCCCAGGGGCAAGAAGGTTCAAATTTGTGAATGTAACGTTTGTAGCGCTGAACCAGACTCTAGCCCGCGGCTCATGGCTATAGGGATATGATATCGGGCAATCACTGCACTGGATGACATGAAGAATTCTCTCAGATAGCAGTAACAGCCAAGTCACTGCTAGTTTAGGTGGGTTAAAATCGAAAAGAGACATTAATCTGAAGTACCAGCCATATAGAGTCTGCGTAAACAGCTCCTCACGAATTCACATTGGCAGGTATCCAAAGTTAGATATCTTTCCGCGCAGTGAAAAATTTGAGTTTAGCGTTCGTGAGATAACGTTGCACTTCCCTTTCAGTTTACGAGTTGACATCAACCTCCCTAGACGCCACTGAAAACGATTCTCAGCACAGAACTTCAGGCCCACTGAGTTGTAGATTCCTGAAAGGATCTCGTGATATCGCTCAGCGTGGGCACTGCTTTCGGTGCTACAACTTCATTCCACAGTATGGCATTAAGAAACTGTGCACATGTCCGGCGTCTGCCTCTGCGTGGATTACAGCAAGTCCTGCGTTCCTGCGTCCTTGGTCTCTTGGTTCTTGTAGTAGAAGTCGAGACCAGGGATAGGGTTTTATTGCAGAGAACCTTTGGCGGATAATTTCTGTTTCGAACAGGAACTCTCTTTTCCCACACGACACTATCCGGCAATTTCCCCGACAACTTTCCCGATGAAAACCTGGAGAACCAAGGAACTTGAAGGATTGCTGAGGAGGTCCGAGAGGAACGTGTAAACGGGCCACTTTTCGGAGTTCATCGCCGCCCCGCAGACGTGCAGTTAGTACAGTACAGTAGAACTCGATGACGGGAATAGAAGGGATCTAAGACAGCCCTGGGTCTGGGATGGAAGAAGTGTTGGACCGGGAGAGCAGGCGAGATAGGGAACTCCGTGCGTCCATGCGACTGGGCGATTCGTGCACAGACTGGTTCCTGCCATGACTGGGGATCATGGTGGTAATTCGCTGGATTAATCTTTACTTAGCAGGTTACTTTATTTATTTCGAATATGCACATGTTTCGTACGACTTGTGGTGGGTGGCTGCTGATCTTGCACACATTGGGGGATCGAAGTTGATGGGTTTCAGGGATGCTGTACAGTACCTTCGTACTATCCCCCCCTAAATAAATGTCAAGTGAGACATTGTAGACCAGGGTGTTTTAACGAATGAGAGAACTGGAATCTTCTCGAAAGCAAATCGGAGAAATTCTCTCGGATCCGCACGCTAACATTTATTTAGGGGGGGGGGATACTGTACTGTAGTACTTCATCCCAGGGGAAACAAACGTTAGTGCGATGTCAGCAACAGGGGTCCCAAGGATAGCATACTGTACGGAGTACAAAGTGGTAAAATGACCTTAGAAATCCTAGATTTTTGTTGCAAATCGTCAGTCTCTGGCCAAAAGTCTGTGATGCGTAAAGGTTTTTTAGCCAACCAGAAGCTTAGAATTCCCTTGTCACCCCCCTTGCCACCCCCTTGCCAAACCCCTGTTTTTGGGGCCGCTAACGTTTGTTTCCCCCGGGACGAAGTAGAAAGAAGTGCAGGATCTTCCTGCAAGATGTGCCGTGTTTCTCGAAGATTTTATTGTGCGATTTTGTTGTGAGGCACAGCAGCTCAATGGCCCAGGGGAGCCCTTCCCGAGGAGCTCTTCTCGAACTTGGGTTGACGTGCTATAGTACCTTCGTACCTTTGTACCTACGGTACCTTCGTACTGGCTTGCTGGCTGAGAGAGAGAGAGAAAGGGGTGGTTGATGTGAGTCTTAGCGAAAGCGAAGGTGATTTTAGTGAGCCGTTGTCTAAGAGTGCATTTAGCTTGTCTAGTTTCACCCTAGGACTGAATCTACCTACACCCTTCCACCCTCTCTGTTCGACTGTGGCCTCGGTATATCGGTTCTTGGGCTCGAGAGATGTCGCGCGTCGACGTCACAGCACAGTACTGTACTGTAGGACATTTCCGCGGATACTGTAACTTCGACGGGCGCGGTGGTGGAAAATCCTTTTAGCTGTTTGGCGGGGAAGAGCCAGTGCCAGTTGCGTTGACTCGACTGGCTCAGGATAAGCTCGTCGGCTCGAATGCTGACCCTGCGCGCAATGCGCTCTGCAAAAAAGGAGGACGAGGGTTTGGCGTCCACAGGGACATATCCAGGCCGGTCTCTTCGCCAGCGTTCCAAGGATTTCCAGTCTTTTACAAGTTACTACCAGTACTGCAATACTGTACAACGTAAACCTTAAACTTAGCTCTCCATCTTCAGCTCCTGGCACCTGGCACCTGCTCACTTCGTGTACGAAATACCTTTTGGCGGCGCTGGCTCGCTCTCGCTCGGTCTTATCGTGGTGTATCCTCTGCCTCTTCCCTGTGGCGATCCAGGAAGTGGAGGAGCGAATTTGAACTATTCAGCCATTTTGGGGGCCGAGCGATTGGACGACACGGCTTGTCGTCCATCGAAACTGAGGGAGGGAATGAATCATGGAATCGTCCCTCTGACCAGTCCCCCGCCTGCCCTGCCCTTGTCCTTGGCTCAGAAGCTGCAACTGATTTCTCCGGCCAGGGGGTGCTACAGTACTACTATCCTTAGGCCCTTTGCTATTCGGTAGCTTACACGAGAATCCACCGAGTCCTTACGGTGTCTCGGCCTGCCTCATCGGTGATCATCATCCGTGACTTGTGATGAGAACTCCTCGTTACAAACTTACGGTTGTGGAAGAGTACTACTGTACAGTACAGACAGTACTACTGTAGTAGTTCGCTGTCGCAGCGTGGCCGTCAGTCGTCGCCCACAATCTGTGATCGCCCCTAAGCTCGATCTTAGCTCGATCCATTTGCCCGGCCTTGTTGCGCTGGCCCCCTCGACACATGGCATTCAGAGATGGGATTCCTGTTCGCAAAATGCTTGGCACCATCCACGGGCGTGGAGCATGTCATTGCCACTTAGCAGGCTCACTTAAGTGACTTAATCGAGTTCCCATAACCGTTGCGGCGGGAACTAGAGTCCTGCGGGTGGTCGATTAGTCGTGGGGCCACGGAGCCACGGAGCCATGGAGCCACGAGCCCTCGACGAGAGAGGCAGATCGAGCATATCATTTTAGCGTCGTCCGCATATCCAGACAGAAGCCTAATAATACCAGTAACATTCTTAATATCAACGTCTGCTCATGGCCACTGAGTATTTCGTATTATTAGCAGCAGTCTGCAAAACCCTGGTGCACGACATCTGCCGCAGGCCTCGCAATTTCTCTTGCCCGCCTTCCCAAAGCGCATCACGTACCGAGAGCGATGTGCGGTCAAGACTCCCAATCAAGTCGAGATCGCGAGTCGCGAGTCGCTACGAGAGGCTGATCAGCAGCGCGTACCAGTAAAGGGGAAACTGTTTCTTGGCTGGCAGTGGGCCACTTGCCAGCCGGGTGTTGCGGAAGTGGCAGGTTCAGAAAGCCTCTTGCCGCCGTCTTTTTTCAATTTTCCCTCGACAGAAAATCAAAACCATGGATTTGCATGGAAGCATGGAGAGTGGAGCAGCCAAGGGATGCGAGGGCCGTGGGACGCGGCACAACATTAATTTGGATTCACCGTTATCATTGGGAACTGGAGGACTTGAGCACTTGAGAACCCTTCCGTGAGTCCGTGAGTCCGTGACTGACGCAGCTCCCAGATCTCTCCCGTCCAGCGTCCTGGAGCTTTTCAGCCACAACCGAGGGAATTTTCTTGAACCCTCCAATTTCCATTTTGAGAAACACGAGCAAAGCGGAATCATCTGAAAGAGGCAAAGTTATGCGCGTAAGACAACAGGCTCACCAATACCGTGAGGCCTGCACCTCAAACGAGAAGGGGCTTGCCCTTGACCCCAAGGCCCTAACCCCGGTGCTTTCTCAAAAGTCTCCAGACTCTATCTTATCCCCGGGCGGGCACGTATGGTGCAAGAAAGGGCTACTGTATCGGTACTGTGTCAGCATAGTACTGTACAGTAAGTACCGTACTGAGCTGTCTGTGACTGATACAGACAGGTGACAGTTAACTCGCCCGGGCGGCATGGCGAACATGCTTGCACTGGATGGACATGATTCACATGCCAGGGGAAAGTGTGCACTGTATGAGTGAAGTGGCAACCGGACCGGACACCGACTCGGTGAAGCGTGAGTGAAAGCTGCTGCAAAAGCCTGCAATGTAAGTAGGGTAGGTAGGAAGGTAGGTAGGTAATTCGCTGGATGGGAGCAACGGAAGCGGTCTGTGAACGCCCACGGAAATTCGGGAACATCAAGCAGAGATTTTACTTGTGCATGTTGCAATAATTGTCACCCCGTCCACATGAGGGTTAGATCGCCAGAAAACTGGTCCCCCTCGAACTCTCTCCCTCCCCAGTCTCGTCACTCACTCACTCACTCACTCACCACCACCACACCTCTCCTGCTCGGCTGACAGCTCAACCCCAACCCCAAACCCAACCCCCCTCGCTCTTCGTGCAGCAGAACCCCCGAAGACCTTCCTTTTCTTTGCATGTTCTCGACCGGACCAAGAAACCCAAAACACACACATGGCACATATCCCCACGTCAATAATCTCTCCAGCAGACAGATACCCTGGTACAGTAACAATGAGCCATGGCCATCCATCATCTCATTGTCCTGGACTCCTGACAGAGGTACGGCGGTACCGGTAGTTCGTAGTTCGTAGTTCGTAGTTTGTAGTTCGTGGTTCGTGGTTCGTGGTTGGCGGTGGGCGAGTTCGGGGGCGGAAAGTGATTCATCAACATCTGCATCTGCACATCTCTCCCCTGACACATGGAATTGATAATGTGACTCGTGACCAAAGGAACAAGTCATGAACTTGGAGCATGGGATGGAGAAAGAAGCACGAGAGTGGGTACGGTATGATTTGACACGACGCGGGTTGAGGATAGTGGTTCCCTGTTTCTGAGGGCAGCCACTCCAGCATCCAGCACTGGGTGACCGGGTTCCAACCAAGGCTTCGCTCATCGTCGCCAGCCATTCGACGATGCCTACCCTGGGCCCTGGCGGTGTGGTGTTGTGCTGCCAGCCTGCTTCGAGGACCATGAATTGCCCGCATCAAGCCACCGCCCACCGCCCACCGCTCGCTGCAAATCCCCCCGGTCATGTCGCTGTCGAATCTCGCGCTCGCTCGCCCACCTTTCCTGGCACTAGACACGCAGCTTCAGGGTATCCACGCTTCACAGCCCGAAAGATTTTTTCACTAGAACACGGCTTGCGTCCAGGGCGATTCTACGGCCGATTCTAAGACAGCCGAACTGTGAGATTAGTCCCAGATACCCGTTTCCCTCGTCCTCCCATCGCACTTACAGTAAGTACAGTACGAAGTACAGTCCCACCGGGCCACCAGCTATCGCCAGGCCTAACCAACTGCCGCCGCCAACTCCCACCTGTTATCCCGCAAAACGCTACCCCCCTCCCCCCCGAGTGCTCCGTACAGTACTGTACGAAGTACCGTAGTACCCGTAGTACTTCGTAAATTACTTCGTACCTGGCTACTGCGACGACTGGCAACCTGGAGCTGGAGTGCGCGAGGACGGCGACGGGGAGGGGGAAACAAACGCCTCCGCCCATTGGCTTCCTGGCTCCTGTGCCTCCATCTCATAGTCCTCCCGCACATCTGGGTCGCCTACACAAGCGTCTCCCAGGCAAAGCACACCTCCATCATCGTTCTAACGGCGCAGGCACACCGTCCGCCCCGAGTAAACAACCCTCAGTCGTTCAAGAGAGCACGGCGAGCACAGGCACGGCGGGCACCGCCACGCAGACGCGCTCACCACGTAGAAGCATCAATCATCGCTGCACAGCACAGCACAACACAGCACTGCACTGCAACTGCAACTGCGCGTCTCATCCGGTGGGAGTGAAAGTCTGGGCTGATCTGGCCTGGTGCGGTCCGCATTTTCTTTCAAGGTGTTAGGGCTTGCCAGGAATCTTCCGAGGCCTGCCCACCGCCCTGCCCTGCCCTGCCCTTTCGGTCCTTCAAAGTGAGTTCAGCGCTAGGCAGTAAAAACGCTAGCTCCCCCTTCATTATCCCATCCCAACATCATCATCGCCAACCACCTCACTAGACGCCTGACGTCTAGACTCAGAGCTTTTGCGTTGACGACTATTCATCTGGAGTGCAGTGCAGACTTCGTGCTCCCGCGGCTCGACCACGCTCCTCCACGCTCGACCTGTGCTGACCGTGTTGCCTGAAGTGCAGAAGTGCAGAATTCCAGGCCCGACCACACGCATCTGAAATTTGGGCGTCTGTCGAAAAAAAAAGCAAGTCGCCCGCCCAAAAAGCACGGCTCTTCGTGGTTTGGCGCTCCCGAGGTCCTCCTGCCGACAAAAAGTGTAGACTCGACTGTGTTGGCATCATTTCTATTGACCAGCTGTCTGGTCGGCTCCTTTATTATTTCTAGACGCGATAATTCGTATCGACCTCGTCTAAGCTTCTCCTTCCTCCCGTCCGCCAGCCAGAAGCCAAACGGAGAACTTTCATCTCGCGCTTGAAAGATTACTGTCCGCCGCTGGTAAATCGGCGCGCTGGACTTCGACACAGACAACCCGAAGCGCGAACCTTCTAACCACCACTATCATCCCGCAAGGTCGTCTCCAGAGCTACTACCGCGTCGAAGGCCGTGCAGCAATTCAAGCACGCTCTTGGCCAGATCGAGATATTGTGGACGGGGCAGAAGGTAGAGCTGCAGCGCTTGTGCAGGTCCTTGGGAGGCATCAGACGACAGTTTCGAGACCAAAACTGGAGCTAAGTTGCGTCGAAGACTTCCTGTTTCTATCCGAACATCTACAACACTGAATTCTTAACACGCCAGAGTTCTAGAGAGCGAGCATCGATCTGCGAGAGTAATTCGACGCACTACTGTCCAGCTCCGATTGTTCGGAATACGCTGCTCATCTCGCCGCGGGACACCTCGAAACTGAATTTTGTGATTTGAGTTTGAGACTATCCTCTGCTCGCTGGCATTGTGTTCTCGACCATTCTTACCTCATCATCGATATCTCGTGAACCCAGTGCCATTCCGAATTTGCATACAACGCCTCTCCCCGACAAACTTGATCCTAAGGGAGCCAACAATCGATCGTGCAGGATCAACCAGCCACGAACCTAATTTTGAGATCTTAGTGGCCATCTCCTCGGCCTAAGATACCAAGGTACTTCAGAAGCTCGAACTCGAGAGAGTAGCAGGAAGAGTGCAGTTGGCTGGAGATAATCGTGCAGCTAGTGGACTGCAATCAAACTCTCTTGCACCTGGCCGGATGTGGACTGGCCGAATCTTCTTGACGTAGATCTACACGCGGACTCTGACATACCCTGCTAGACGGCCACTAGAGGCACACTACTGGGAGATCTAAAGCATCACTGGATCGGCATCTCCTCGAAGGGCAAAGTCACACATCTCGCAGCCATTGGTCATCCAGTCTCGAGGAGCCTTACTTTTGCTCCCCTGTCTAACCGCCAAAGGCCCAGTCAAGTGGTGTCCGCAGCCACAACGACTGCTGCCCTCGCCCACTCACTCACTCGAGTCGAGGCCACTCGACTCGCACTCGCACCTAGGCTCCAAGAAATAGCTTCCACGGCCTCCTCTGCGGCTTTGCACAGGCGGTCCTCGCCCTCACTCTAGTGCTGCCCTGCCTTGCCCACACTACAGTCCAAGGGCCATCGGAGAGTGCCATCCCTGCACGCCTCTCCACCCAGCTTTGCCGCTATCCGTTTTACGGAAGAGTCTTCTAGCCCGGCCTGAGTGGGGACTCTATTACGCTGTTCTTGCATCGGCCATACGCCATACGCCACCTAGAGCCCGTTCGAGGCAAGCGCTGCAGAACTGGCCGCCTAAAAATTCATACGGCTCTCGGGGTTAATCCTCTCTCGGCCACAAATCTCATCATCCCATCCAACATTCTTTCAACTTTGTGGATCTGAGGGTGAATTTATCTGGGCGAGGTTGTGGCCATCATCATCAACTCTTTGTATTGCAGACTGTGGTTGGCGAAGGCCTCTGTCGTAATCTGTGCGGTCACATCCTTCATATATTTGGCAGCTGCGTGGGCGACTTCTCCAGCTTGCACCTTCCTCTACTTAAACCTCCAGCACGAAAAGCAAGCACGCCGCCCCTCCTCCAATCTGGCTGCCGCAGGCTAAGACTCCCCATCCTTGCGACTCTAAATTCTCCAGTACTCCACTGGTGGCTGGCTGCGATCATCCGGTCCCTTAACAAAGTTACTATTCACTACCAAGCATCGAGCTACGATCACTTCGACGCTTGAGTGTTGAGCAGCAGCAGCAACTGTCTGAAACGGATCGTGTCCTGCGTCGGCAACAGTGAATAATTAAGCCCAGGCAGAACGGTACCTGTCACTAGCCCTCTAGATCCCGCTACAGGAGCAGAGCTACTATCGTCATCGCCTCGTTGCGCAGACAGCTGAACTTGTACTAGCGACAAACCCCTCCAGTGTCCGGAGTCGTAGTATGTCCTTGGTCTCTCCTCAGCATCCCTTCACCAACTCATTACTTTCAAGCACTGGAGCCGACCACAAGAACGTCCCCGACGAAACTGAAGCGACTTTGAGTACGCTTCTCGGGGCCTTCACCAACGCTCAGCACCGCTCTATGGACAGAGGTGCAACCGAGTACTCGCAGTCAGGTTTGCCTACACCATATCCAAACGCGTTCATCGACGCTCAGTCTGAAGAAACTCCCGCAGATCACGCGTCTGCTGCGCAATACACTCCGCAACAGGAAGTGCGATCGAACAACTATTCTACTTCTGCAACGCCCACATCCGAGTACGGTGTTTATCCTGCTTCGGCGCGTTCAGGTTCTTTCCCAGAACACATACAACGCCAGTACCATCCAGCCAGCAACCACAGCGGTAGCAGCGGAGGTATGGCTCAATCAACAAGTCCGTCAATGCCTTTGCAAGATGGGCGCCCAAACCATCACAACACACAAATCAAGTCTGACCAGGATGTTCCTATAGATCCATCAATTGCTGCCTCGAGCCCAACTTATCCTCCGCACGGCGGACAATACTCTCCCTACCCACCCCAACAGGACATGCAACACGGTTATCCTTCTCACCCCGGTGGCGCCATGTATACGCAACCAAGGCCCGACTGGGCAGGCTACGGCGGACATCCTCAACACCCAATGCAGGGTGGATACGCAGTTACGGGAGCGCAAACACCTACATCCGCAGCTCCAGCTGGAGCGCGTCCCGGTCAAGTAAGCACTTTTCAACATGGCAATCCGCCCCAATTGACAGGCCATTGGGTCGCTACTGGAGCGCCAAATGCGTCCCCCGGCGTGTCTGCGTCTGGACATGCGATACCCGTAAGCCTTTGAAATGCTGGATCTGCGCTGGGAAGTCTCAGCGCACCTCTTCCAGCTGCTAATGCAAGTGACAGGAGTTGTTGAGGACTGCTAATTGTTAACAGCATCCTTTGTCACAGGTTTACTCCTTCGTCCCGATTCCAGGTGCCCAGCAACACAAGCGTCCCCGAAGACGATATGAAGAAATTGAACGCATGTACAAGTGTGGATGGAACGGCTGCGAGAAAGCTTATGGCACACTAAACCATCTTAACGCCCACGTCACAATGCAGTCGCACGGCCAAAAGCGAACTCCTGAAGGTATGCTTAGCATTCGATGATTTTTTCCGTCTCCTCCCCATCCCCAATGGCAATTACCAGAGCCCCCGAGGCTTGCTCTATATTTTAGTTTGTAGATCGTTTGTGAAGACCTAGCGGTTGTTTTATTGTTTTAAGAGTGGCGCTTGTGAAATCGACACATCCCTAGTCACATTCGTCGCAATACGCGGAATGGTTTTCGTTGGCGTCGAAACTAGTTCAGGCGTGGACTGGGGATAACCTCATTCGTTCGGGAGCTAGCATGGGTCTACCAAAGTTTCGGGATTTCTTGTGTAACGTCAGCGCGCTAACGCTTGCTTATAGAATTCAAAGAAATTCGAAAGGAGTGGAAGGCCCGCAAGAAGGAGGAGGAGAATCAGCGAAAGGCGGAAGAGGAGCGTGCCCGAGCCACTGCTGTTCCCGCCGATGGCCAAGGCTCTGCCGACAATGGCCCTGCCCCTGGCTACCAGCAAGGAGGCCGGTCAGTTCAACTCCCTCCTATCGGCTACCAACCCGGTGCCCAAGTCCCCGGTCAATACCAAGCTCCATCCGGCGGTGTACAACAGCTGCAAGAGTACGGCAACAATCATATCTCGTACTCGGGCTACCCAGCTTCGCCATATGGCGCACCAAACCAGATGTATAGCCAACGTCATTACACCCTCAGCTCCTTCCCCTTACAAAGCGATGCTAACATGATGGGTAGATAACGGTGGTCCTGCACCTAAGTATGAACATTAGACCTGTTATCCTTCATTGATCGGCTTCTCGCACATGGTCAAAAGCTTACGGTCACGCTGGGTCCGACGCATTGGAGTATACCGATTCTCCTTGATAATTGGTTCGGCCTCGCGCACTTTGTATCATATGGGCTGCTGATTGCATTTGATTCGGTGTCCTTTGCATGAATTTCCACGGTTCCTTAGACGTCCATTCAATCGGGTTCGGCAACGAAAATGATTTGCATGGCTTGATGAAACTTTCCGCGTTCTCTCCTTATGGTCAATTGGGGGGTGGTTGGTTGCATTATGTGGCTTTTCAGGGGCGTCGTCTGGACTTGTCCAACCTTGTCTTTCATCATGATTGATGAGTTGAGATGGGATTGTTGGGGATGCATTGCATTTGTTCGCGAGCTTTTAGGCTTCTCGAAAACCCTCCATTCAGTGTCGAAATTAGGCAGCCGAGTTTTCCTTTCATATCAATGTGTGTTCTCGACATTGCGGTCTTTCCTTTCTCTTGCAAAATTCGTCTGGCTGCATACACGGGGGCTCAAATATTACTCATCGGGGAGTGGATTGATTGCAGAGACTTGCTTAGCGTTCCCTTTGCCAACAGGGCTCGTGTACCAGAGAACTAAAACACATGAAATTAATCGAGGAGCATGTTTGAAGTGGACTTGATGTGCGCAGGTGAGTGCAGGTGAGCTGTTTTTCGAGTGACAGTTTGTAACGGAGAGCCGCACCTAATTGAGACTATCGCAAGATACACATTCAAGATTGCCAATTCTTGTTCGGGTCGAATTAAGTGTTTGAAATTACTGGGTCTTCAACAGGCGAATCAGCATGCAATATTAATTTCAGCTGAGCAGAATACTCGTGCCTTGCAATGGGCGATCATGGTGGGACTCGCTACTGCTTTTTTCTTTATCGTCCGGGTTTGATCAGGTATTTTAACCACATGATCGTCTCAAGGAAGAGATCATCGCAGGCGTGTCCTAGCTTCATCACTTGCTGATTTTACTAAGAAAATGACGGGTTTCAAGCTGAAAGTGAGGCGAAAACTTTAACGTCTGGAATGGTGTTTGTATTAGCTTGCTTGGTGGTGTGCGTGCCGCGGACTATTCCTGGCCAGTCAGTTTAACCTTGGTAACCATTTGACTTTTTGCTCCTGATCTGGTAGGGCTAAAAGGTTATCCAAGCTACTTGTCGGATAAGCGGAGATCCGGATGCTCGAATCAGACTGTGTGGTGTTGAAGAAGCCGTTTCTTGGGGGTCCGCTCAATCGCAAGTTTTGAAGTAGAAAATGGACAATATCGGAAGATCTCAATGCATTTTATTCAGTGACAAGCTTCTGTCTGCCATATCCATAAAACACACATCTATAAATTCTTCATGCTGTTGTATCCTGTTCATCCTTTCTTTACTTCCCATTTCCCCCATGTTTTCCAAGCCAGACTCAGAAGAAACACCAAAATACTCCACACGCACGCACGCCATATCCAGGTATTAAGTACTCTCCTTTTTCAAGTTGAGTAAAAGAACAACACAGAACAAACACCTTGAGAGCTAAAGCAAAGCAGAACATAACGCTGTATCTTTCCCAGCGCACACTATGATGCAATATCCCCCCATTCAATCATCGTAACATACCAAATACTCGTAATGAATCATATCCATATTCCGTACCAATTCATCCATACAACCCATTTCCTTTAAAAAAGAAAGGAGAAATCGAAGAACACCTGAAAACAACCAAACCCCCGTGAACATGAAGTCAAGAAGTCTCGCGGACCAGGAAACCATTAATAAAGTCACTTTTGGAAGCCGTCCCATCCCAACCAAGACCGACCAACGCGCCTGCCATGATATGATGAGTTTTTGTTCGAGTGCTGAGCCAAGGAAAAAATTTGTGCGAGAATTTCAAACGCCGTTGATGATGACTTCGGGACATGCGTTTTCCTTGTGTTCCATGTGCTTGCCAGACATTGTGGCGTCGGCTGGATCATCGATGGTGCTGACATTTGTGCTTGGAAGACTGCTGCTCTGAGGACTATTCTGTCCGTTGGTGAGCATTGGGGTAGGAGCATAGGAGTTGATCTCGATGGGCATTGTCTGGGATATAGGCGTAACCATGGAGGATGGTGTCATGTATGGTTGTGGGCCGGTAAAGATTAGCTTCTCGATGGCCGCGATTTGCTTGCCGTAGTTATACTTTTTAAGCTGAAGGAGTTGTGGCTTCATATCTTCAACGAATACGTCACGCTCGGCTCCCTTCAATTGCGCGAGGAGTTTTTCTGCGAAAGGGTTAGAGATCGTGGAAGAATGTGCGGGAGATGACTTACGAATGACATAGTTGCCGTATTGATCCTTCATCATCAGTTGCAGAGAACTTGTACCATCACTGTGCATTGCAGTTAACTGAGCCACGATAGCTTTCCGCTGCTCGTCGGTGCCGAACTGAATGCTCTTCTCCACTACATTCGAGGCGAATTTGTGCTTTGACAATGTCAGAAGCTGGCCCGTGATGATCTTGATTATCTTGGCCCGATCTTCTGGCTTTCCGTGTTGAATGACATGCTGAGTGACATAGTTGCCATATTGATCTGTGATCAGCATTGACGCACACTGGTGTAATTCCTCTAAGACAGCAGCTTGATCATGGGGCTTGCAATACTCCAAAATCCTCTGAATGACTCGACAGCCGTAAGGATGCGTGGCGAGAATGTGCACTTGGCCCTTGAATGCTTCGATGACGAACTGAATGTGCTCAGTTGGGACGCGCTCAATTGCTTTCTGCACAACGTGATTGCCATTTTGATCCTTAACGCATTTCAAAACGTCGACTTGCAGCTCTTCGACTAACTCCGCTTGCTGATTAGCGAGGACGTGTTCTAGGGCCTGAAGATAAGTTTTAGCACTCCAGCACTTCAAAGTATGCAACCTGCAGAGGGACAAATCACCTTTTGCACAACTCGGCATCCATACATTTGCATTGATAGCTCCATGACATGGTTCTTCATCTGCTCAGCCAGCACTCGTTTTTGGACCTGATTGCCATGTTCGAACAGTTTCTGGATAACATAGTTGCCGAAAACGTCAGTCATTAGTTGTAGGGCGTTGGGTTGAATTTCGCGGAACAACTGTTCTTTCTCGTCACTATTGGCTGTCTCGAGCTTCTGCTGAATGAAGCGTGATCCATGCTGATCCCCACTGAATTCAACTACATGATTGTATATATCCTGAATGGGTGTTAGTAAAGGCGGAACAATAGGTTCTCGTGCAACTTACCTTCAGTTCATAACGCTTGTTTGACTTCGAATTTGACCGAAACTCTTCCAGAAGGACACTTCGAATACCAACACCAACATCCTGATCTTTCGCTGGTCGAGTGGGAATGACTTGAGTGGGAGGATAAGGGGGTATTGGCATTGGGTAGCCGTATGGGACATTGCCCTGTCTGAAATTTTGAGGGGGATAGTCGTAGGCATGTGCAGGATATTGGCCCTGGAATTGACTGCCATACATGTAAGCCTGTGCTTGCTGCGCAAAATGAATATTCTGCAGTCTTCTGTCTAACTCGGAGGGTCCTTGAGGGATGCGAGGACCCCTTGAGCTTGGCCGATATATTTGGTCCGATCCAGAGGGAGGAGTCCCAGCAGCAGAATAGTACTTGGGACTGTTGATGCCTCGGCGATAGTCGCTACCTGCAGGCGAAACAGTATTTCTTTCGGTAAAGCGAGGAGCTGCCTTGTTGAAGTACGCCTGATCAGCAAAGGGTTGACTCGAGTAAGATTCAAAGTTGTTAAAACCCTTTGGCCCCTCACCCCACATGCCCGAACCACTTGCTAAAGGATAGTTTTGCTGGGCAAAGTTAGGCTGATTTGGAGAGTACGGCGCGCCGAGACCATTGTTTGGTTGAAACCCGCTGGACTGTTCTGCATCACGACCAAGGCCAAACCCCACGAACTTCTCACTCAACTCAACTTCGGGATCGTACCTTGAACCGTTTCCTTGCGAAGTGTACGAGTTGGATGGGCCTGAGAAGGAGGGCCGCTGGGAGTGGATGGAACTATTTGGGGTATGGTGGCCAAGAGCGCCGAAAGATTGACTCCCGTTGCCGAACGATAACCCTCCCCCATTAAGTCCAGAGTCGGACGCTCTGGAGGGCGGCATACTGCCATCTCTCGAAGCGCTGCTACCGATGGGGAGGAACCTTGAAGAGATATCCAGTTCAAAAGTCTCGGCATTGGAAATGTACTGGCTAGAATTCTCCTTGTCGTCGTTGTACACAAATGATGGTTTCCGCACAAATTTGAAGCTTCCAGAGGACGGATCCAGACCGCTCTTGGGTTGTGACCTGTTGAAGCTTGAGCTTTGATTCATGCCCGGGCGTGACTGCTGATACTGGTTCTGAATCTCCAAGAGTGTTTGTGGAGTCGTGTTGGGAATACTATTTCGCGTATGGGAGGGGGATGTGCTCCCACTATGAGACTGCAAGGTAGGAGATGTCGTGTCAGGAGGATTCCATGGTCCATTTGTACGTGCAATCCACGGGTCAGCCTCAGACGAGGCGGCTAGAGCGCCTGATCCGCTGGGACCTTCTAGGAATTCATCGTTGCCTGTCGCTGTTTTCAGGTTAGTCACTGTGAGAGCGTCCTTACCCAGCGTAGACCTACGGCGGGATCGTGAAGCATCTCTCTTTGCGTTCGCAAATCCGCTACCAATTGTGTTGGGTCCCCATATGCCAGTCGAGGGTTGCCATGAGCCTCCGTTGCCAAACGTCTGACCAAGAGCTGATGATTGTGAAGAGTCGCTATTGTGCCTCCCAGACGCAGCGCCGAACTCTGGGAATCGGGTGGACCGTCCCTGTCAGACGAAGTCAGCTTGATGCACTGAATAAGAATTAGGATTCTTCGAACTTACAGGACCGGTCATGGCAGCAGCTGGTCTGTTGGTCGTTGCAGAAGACATGGAGAGGGCTGCTGAACACTGGGAGTTATGGGAAGGTTGCGAGGCCCAGGAGGGGGTCGAAGTATTTTGACAGAGCCGGTATGTTCGGTGGGCGAATGCTTGAACCAAAGAATAATCTTTCTAGTGGCTTATTTGACAGGATGGAGATCTATGTGACTATGTGGTGGTTCGTAGATGTCAGCATGGGTGCGGTAAGGCTGATCTGAGCTGAAAGTCCACTAACCAGTGCTAGGTGTCGAAGTATGTAACGGGATCGACTATGGTGGAAGCTCATTTACAAAGAAGGCTGCTAGTAGAGGAAAGGAAGAGTTCAAGAGGTGTCGAGCATCGAGGGCGGGCGGGGAGGTAGTTGAAGGGCTCCAGGTAGGGCAAGGAGTATGTCGCGCGACCCTACAAACGAAAAATATGCAACCTCAAGTAGGCGCGCTTCCTGGAGAGAGGTAGGCACCCGCACGCAGCAGCTAGACCACAGAAGTGTTTGGCGGGAATTTGCGTGCCCTTTGTGCGTTGTCTTGCTTTCGTCTAGTGGTGGCTCGAGTCGTTCTACTACATTCGGGAGGGAATCGCAGAGCTCTGGGAGGTGAGGTGGGATGGGGGGTTGATGGGGAAGCAAGGGAGAGCCAGGAACGCAAAGTTGCGGGTAGACTGCTCGATCGGGGATGGCAGAATTCCCCAGAGAGCGCGCGCGGAGGAGACTGGGTTCCACAAGTCGTTGTTGCAGGTCAAGGAAAGGGAGAGCCGGGCGAAGGCCGTGATCATGAGTTGAGTGAGTGAATGAATGAAGCCGTAGGCATGGGCTGGAAGGGGATTGTAGTACGGGAGAGCTGGTGGTGGCTTGCAATATTTCTGTGTGTCTTTCCGACCTGTGCTGTTCTGGCCTTGCTTGCTTGGCCTTCCTTCCTTGCCCTGCCTGCCCTGCCCTGCCTGCCCTGCCTTGCCTTGCCTCGCCTTGCCCTTTTGGCCCTTTGTAGTGAGATCTCGCTCTAGGGGTGCCGGCGCTGGGCGATTTGGCGATTTGACAGGCCCCAGGGGGAAGACTAAGGGGAAGCTGGGGCGCGCTGATTGGAGCCGCGGGCTGACACAAAGCTGATCCAGGCTGGTGTCGTCCTCGACTGGGCTTCTGAGTGGGTGGCGGACAGGCTAGCAGATCAGATCAGATCAGCGAATATCCTTCGTCACGTCGGGTCTCCTTGGTTCTCCTTCATGCGTGGGCGTGGGTGTGGGCGTGGGCGAGGGCGATGCTGGCGAGAGTCGAGACAACAGTGCAGTGCAGTGCAGTGCAGAGAGGAGAGGAGAGGAGAGTTTGGTTATGGAGGTAAAGAGGCGCCTCTGACAGAGCGACGAGACGCGAAGGGACCCGCCGCAACTGCGCAGCGTTCAAAAGGGCTCCGATGTGTAACTGTGCTGTTTGATTTTTGGGGGCGGAGAGCTGACGAGTAACGAGTAAGCTCGTTCCTACTGTAGCTGCAATGCTGTGCAGAACTGCTGGACTGTCGTTTTGACGTACTCAGTAACTACAGCACCCAGCACCAAGCACCCAGCAGCACCAAGCACCCAGCAGCACCAAGCACCCAGCAGCACCAAGCACCCAGCAGCACCAAGCACCCAGCAGCACCAAGCACCCAGCACCCAGCACCCGTGCCAGCGCCAGCACTAAGCCCTGCCACGCTAACGTGGAATGCCTACACCCCACACCTACACCAGTTACACCCTACATACACCTACCTCTCCAAAAATTAAAATACCCAGAATTCCCGCCCATTGTTGCGTCCACGCTTCCTTCTGGAATGCAATGCAATCAATCAAGCAACATCTTTTTTCACCATCACGTCCCCTCCTCTCTGGAATTCAATTCAATTCAATTCAATTCAATTCAATTCAATTCAATTCAATTCAATTCAATTCAGTTCAAGCCCATCCAATCCAACTTATGCCCTCAGACCTTCTTTCTAACTTGGATTGACCGTAACATTTGCACGTTCTCCTCAACCAGCTCAAAACGGAACATTCAACTGCCCTGGCCTTGCGTGGCCCTGACCTGTTTCATCCGGGGAACAAACCTGACGCCATCACCCAGCCCTCGAAATGGAGCTGCCGCTCGGACCTGGTTCGACGTACTTTCAACATCAAGTGCAAGCCCGCCATTGCCATCTAAAAAGCACCTGGAAAGAAGCAAATAATATGGTTACAATGCCCTCATCTCGGTTTACTTCTCGTTACGATGATATGGATTCTCTCCTGCCGGATCTGTCGAAAAGAAGACCAGCAGATCTCAGCCAACTCATACACGCTACTGCTGCTCGAGGTCATGGTCCACGGAAACCAGCATTTCGCATGAGACACTATTGACGATGTACAGTGTCATTTCTTTGCATGACAGTCACTCTCTATCAAATGCCCGTCCCAGTGCTTTTCTCTGGTGGCGTCAACGGTATCCGGCCTTTACATCGCCTAACTCTGGAGGATCCTCATTCAACCTGATGAAATACAAGCCTGGGAAGATAATCACCAGGCTTGAGAAGCAATTGGATGGTTGAGTAGCCCCTCGCCTTCCTGCATATCTCGACACCAAGGCTATCTACCGTCCTAGACATCGCACTTTTCCACATGTATCCTACTCGAAATCTCCGTACTCCCAAGCATCAAATCTTGTTCCACCTTGTTAGTTCCGGCGCCTCTTCCGCAAGACAGAACCACGGCTGCTGTGTTGGATAGCACCGAATCGGATCGGATCTATGCTTGTATCTGCACCACCGTTGCTGTTAATGCTGCCGGTTCGCTTGGGCCGTGAGAAGCAAAGAGAATCGGATATCACGTCGATCAGG
>Ga0302325_10005509_pt1 | contig 28722 bp, 20 predicted proteins | sample Palsa_T0_2_FD_201948 | JGI IMG/M metagenome (GOLD analysis project Ga0302325, IMG submission 201948) | Peat permafrost microbial communities from Stordalen Mire near Abisko, Sweden - Palsa_T0_2 | ecosystem: Environmental > Terrestrial > Soil > Palsa > Peat permafrost | place: Sweden: Abisko...
CGATGCGGCAATGGCGGGCAATATCTGTCGATGCGGTACTTATGTGCGCATTCGCGAGGCGATCAAAAAAGCGGCGCAGACTGTTTAGCCGGAAACGGGAGACAACGATGATCGATCCTGCGGCACGGCAACCGATACCCGATCTCGACCACGCAGTGACGAGGCGCGCCTTTCTCGGCGCGGGCCTGGGTGTGGGAGGCGCGCTGCTGGTTGGTTTTTACGTACCGACGGGCGGCGCCTCAACCGGCGGCAGTCCCGTGTTTGTGCCCAACGCATTCATTCGCATCGACCGCCGGGGCAAGATCGTTCTGGTCATGCCGCAAGTCGAGATGGGGCAGGGTATCTATACGGCGCTGGCGATGATCCTGGCGGAGGAGCTCGATGCCGCCTTTGATCAGGTGATGCTGGAGGCGGCGCCGCCCAACGACAAGCTGTACGCCAATCCGACGTTCGGCCTGCAGGTCACCGGCAATTCAAACTCAATACGAGCGTTTTGGATGCCTTTGCGCAAAGCGGCCGCCGGGGCACGCGCCATGTTGGTTCAGGCGGCCTCGCAGATCTGGAAGGTGGATCCGGCGAGCATTCGCACCGACAGCAGCACGGCGATCCACGATGCGAGTGGGCGGCGCCTCGCGTATGCCGCGCTGATCGACCGGGCGGAAGGACTCACGCCACCGAAAGATCCGGTGCTTAAGGATCCAAAAGATTTCAAACTGATCGGTAAACCGCTCAAGCGCCTCGACACGCCGGACAAGGTCAACGGCAAGGTGGTGTACGGAATAGATGTCATGCCGCCCGGGGTCAAGTTCGCAACGATTGCCGCCTGCCCGGTATTCGGCGGCAAGGTGGGACACGTCGACGACAGCAAAGCCAACACTCTGCCGGGTGTGCGGCAAGTGGTGCAACTAGATGATTTTGTCGCTGTTGTCGGTGATCACATGTGGGCGGCAAAACAAGGGTTGGCTGCGCTCAACATTACCTGGCACGAAGGAAGCAATGCGGCGATCTCCTCCGCCGATGTCTGGAAGCAAATTCGCACTGCCAGCGAGCAGGAAGGCGCCGTTGCGAAAAACGTGGGGGACGCCGCCAAAGGATTGTCCGAAGGTGAATTGCATGAGGCGATCTACGAGCTGCCGTTCCTCGCGCACGCGACCATGGAGCCGATGAACTGCACTGCGCATGTGACGCCGACGAGTTGCGAGGTATGGGTAGGCATCCAAGTCCTGTCCAGAGCACAGGCGGTGGCGGCGAAGGTCACGGGTCTGTCTCTAGACAAGGTCACGGTTCATAACCTTCTCATTGGCGGCGGGTTCGGCCGGCGGTTGGAGACGGACTTCGTGGAAAAGGCCGTACTAATCGCCAAGCAGGTCGACGGCCCGGTCAAGGTCGTGTGGACACGCGAAGAGGACATCCAGCACGACATCTACCGGCCGGCGTACTTGGATCGGTTATCCGCAAGCGTGACAAACGGACGCATCAGCGCTTGGAAGCATCGCATCACGGGCTCATCCGTCATGGCGCGCTGGCTGCCGCCGGCCTTTCAAAAAGGCATCGATATAGATGCCGTCGACAGCGCCGTGGACATACCCTACGACATAACCAACGTACGCGTGGAATATGTGCGCGATGAGCCGTTTGCGATACCGACGGGCTTCTGGCGCGGTGTCGGTCCCAACAACAACGTATTCGCCGTTGAAAGCTTCATGGACGAACTTGCGAGCAAACTAAACAAGGATCCGGTCGCCTTTCGCAGTGATCTGCTCGACAAGACGCCGCGCCTCAGGGCCGCGCTTGAGCTGGCCGCTCAAAAGGCCGGTTGGGGGAGCCCGTTGCCGCCACGTACAGGGCGGGGTGTCGCGGTGCAGGTGGCGTTCGGCAGCTTTATTGCAACTGTTGCGCAGGTAGAGGTCGACGAACACGGTGGGGTGCGCGTGCAGCGGCTCGTCTCAGCGGTGGATACCGGAATCGTCGTCAATCCAGATACGGTGGTCGCGCAGCTGCAGGGTGGGCTGACATTCGGATTGACCGCGGCGCTGTTCGGCAACATCGACATCGACAACGGCCGGGTACGGCAGAGTAATTTTCACGATTACCGCATGCTGCGAATCAACGAAATGCCGCAGATCGAGGTGCACCTCATCAAAAGTGGGGAGGCTCCGGGCGGAATCGGTGAGACGGGAACGACCGCCGCACCCCCGGCGCTCATAAACGCACTGTTTGCCGCGACAGGCATCCGGTTGCGCCGGCTGCCGATCGACCGCGACGTGCTATCGGGGAGGAAGCCTGCATGAGCGGCGCTGCACAAGGCGGTCGGACAAGGCGCTACCTGCAGGGTATCGTCGCGGCGGCTGTTGTCGTGGTGGTGTGCGTTTTCGCATGGATCGTATTCGGTCCGGGGCCTACCGACTTTGCCGGCGGCCGCCAGGTGGCGCTTGCCAGTTATCAAGGCCGTGATCCGACGGGAGTCCCGCCGGAACTGAAAGCGGCAAGCCCGGTCGCGCGCGGCGAATACCTGACACGCGCAGCGGACTGCGCGGTGTGCCACACAGCCAAGAATGGCGTGCCGTTTGCAGGCGGACTCGCCTTCGTGCTGCCCTTCGGCACTCTGTACTCGACCAACATCACTCCCGACTCGGAGACCGGTATCGGCAAATACAGCGACTCCGATTTCTTGGGAGCCGTGCACAAAGGATTCGGTCGCGGTCACACGCCGCTGTATCCGGCGATGCCGTACGCAAGCTACACCTATATGTCGGACGATGATGCGCTGGCGATCAAGGCGTATCTATTCAGTCTCAAGCCTGTGCATCAGTCGGCCCCGCAGAACGCGCTCGTGTTTCCGTTTAATCAACGCGCACTTTTGTGGGCCTGGTCCGTTCTATTCAATGCCGATAAGCGCTTCGAGCCGCGTGTCGCGCGCAGCCCGGAATGGAATCGCGGTGCGTACCTCGTCGAGGCCCTAGGTCATTGCGGCGAGTGCCACACGCCACGAAACCTTTTCCAGGCACTGAATAATCGCGCCAAGTTCGCTGGGACCGTGCAGGCCGGCTGGCGTGCTTACAACATCACGCCCGATCCCGCCAGCGGTCTGGGTGCCTGGAACGATAGTGAAATCGCGCAGTATCTCTCGTTGGGCCATGCGGATGGGCACGGCACTGCGACGGGCCCCATGGGGGAGGCGATTGACGAAAGCCTGAGCTATTTGACGCAGACCGACATTACGGCAATGGTGGCTTATTTGCGGTCGTTGCCGGCCATTGCAACCTCCGATTTACCCGTGGCCAACTCTCGGCCTGCCTCGTCGCTGTATTCTGAAGGCGTCGCCGCCGCCACAAACCCGCAGGGCAAGGCCGTGTACGAGGGATCCTGCGCGAGTTGTCATGGTTGGAGCGGCGTCAGTCCGGTCATCCGCTTCGCGACATTGACCGGCGCGCGCGCGGTGAACGATTCATCGGCGAATAATGTGGCGCAGGTGATTCTGTCCGGCGCTCGGCGCGCTCTCAGGGGCGATCGGGCGAACATGCCTGCCTTCGGAGGCGCGTATTCGGACTACGAGATTGCGAGCGTGGCCAACTATGTCACGGCCCGTTTCGGTACCCAGCCATCGGCGCTGACCGGCGAACGAGTCGCGAAATTGCGCAGTGCAGAGTGAACCCCGGAACGCAGCGCAGCGCGCGCGTAGGCGTCTCATCGTGTGGATGACACGTTAGGGCGCAGTTCACCTGTTGCTTGTGCCTAGACGTGCACGCCCGGGATTGAGGCGGTCTGTCCCGCGGGTTCACGGAGTTCTCGGGCCCTCGTTGCGCCATCCGCCCCCGAGTGCTTTGAACAGATCGATTTGCAGCTGGATCAGGCTGGCATCGGATGAGGCCACCGCCGTGTCCAGAGCCACGAGGGACTGTTCCGTGGTGAGCAAGTCGAGATTGCTCACGGATCCGGCCGCGTACTCGTCATGCGCGATGTCGAACGCGCGATGGATCTCGCCCTGCGCATCAGCGAGTGCTTGCCGCCGATCCAGCGCGGCGCTGTATTCAGCCAGCGCCTGTTCGGTTTCTTTTAGGGCTGTGAGTACGACCGAATCGAACGCCGCCAGTGCGGCGGCCTGCGAGGCTTTGGCTTGCCGTATGCGGGCTCGCGGCCCGGCCTGGTTGGGGAACGTCCAGCTGATGGAAGGTCCGAGGCCCCATGCAAGTCCGAGACCCGTGGTCAACTGCGAAGGCTCGCTCGCAGCACCTCCGTAAAAGCCGGTGAGGTGAATGGTAGGGAAGAGATCAGCGGTTGCGACACCGATTTGCGCAGTTGCTGCAGCGAGTCGACGTTCTGCCTGACGTACATCAGGGCGACGGCTGAGCAAGGCTCCGCCGTCGCCTATCGGAATGAGAGATGCCACTTGTGGCGGCGTGACGCACTTTTCGAGCTCGAGGGGCGCATTCGCAGGGGTTCGGCCCAGTACAGCCGTCAGTTCGAAAAGCGCTGCCTTGCGCTCTCCTTCGAGCTGGGGAATGCTCGAACGAACCTGGCCGACCAGCGCCTGTGCGCGCGTCACGTCGAACTGCGAACCCCCTCCGGCTTCGTAGCGCTGCTTGGTGATTGCAGCTTGGCGGCTTACTACGTCAAGTGAATGCCGTGCGACATTAAGCTCCTCTCCAAGGGCACAGACTGCGGCGTAGGAGCGCGCAGTGCTCGCCACAGCCACTACACGGACACTGTCGCGAGCGGCGGCAACGGATTCGGCATTGGCATTTGCTGCTTCGATGGCGCGGTGGATGCGACCGAACAGATCCACCTCGTAAGCCACCTGAAACACGTCTTCGTACAACCAGATGGTCTGGGGAGGCCGACCGGTGAGTTCGAGAATCTCGTCCGTGACCGGATCGCGCCCGCGCACGGCGCCGGCAGACACATCGGTCGACGGGTAGCGACGGGCGTGCACTTCGGCCACCGCTGCGCGCGCCGCGGCTAGGTTAGCGTCGGCGGCGGCGAGGTCACGGTTCGCTTGGAGCGCTTCCTGCACCAGATCATCGAGACGTGGGTCGCTGTACAGGTGCCACCAGGCATCGGGCGGCTGCGTCGGAGCTTCAAGTGCAGTATTCACGCCAACCAAGGGTGCCGCCGCGCCCTCGGGCAGTGAGGGTGGCCGATAGTTCGGCCCAACGTGACAGGACGCGAGGAAAAGAGTGGTCGCGCCCGCTACGGCACCGGCGCGCAACAAGTTGCTCGTCGAGCCAATCATTGCGGTTTTCGTCCCTGCACACGAAAGAGCGGCATCGGGGACGCGGGGCCTTCGGGAGCTCTGCTACGGTACACGACGAAGAGCAGCGCTACTGCAGATAGAAACGCGACCACAACGAAGCAATCCATCACAGCTTGCGTGGTAGCGGCAGCGCGCACTGTGTTGCTCAGCACGAGCGCGCCACGATCGGCTGCACCGGCCGGGTCCGCAACATGCGTGGTCGCGGCCCCGTAGGTGCGGATGCGCTGAATGGCCTGCGGATCACCGATCTGAACATGCAGCCCAATCAAGTTCGAAGCAACCTGCTCACGTACGCGGGCCAGAGTCGTCACGAATGCCGAGCCGATCTCTCCGCCGAACAGCCGTGCCGTTTGCAGCATCGCGCCGAAAGTCAGTGCGTCCTGGGGCTTGAGGTGCAGGACTCCGAAGAAGATCACGCCTGAAAGGGCAAAGCTTTGCCCGAGGGCTTGCAACAGTTGTGAGGGCAGGAATTGGTAAGAGCCCCAGACGGGCGTGAGGTTGTACGCCACCATCAGGCAGGCGACGCCGATGAAGATGAATCCGATGGAGGCAACGAGCCGCGCATCCGATCGCCGCAGCATGAGGGCCGCGAGGGGACAGAAAATGAGCTGCGGAATCGCGATCCAGATCAGGGTGTCGCCTACTTCCAGGTCGCGATAGCCGCGCACCGATCCGAGGTACAGGGGGATCAGATAACTCGTGGATAGAATCGTCAGGCGAAGGAATGAGATCAATAGAAAAAGGCCGGGAATAGGCGCGCCGAATACGACCTTCAGGTTGAGCAGCGGGCGGGCAGTACGGGCCTCGTGCACGAAGAAGGCCACCAGGACAAGCGCGCCGGAGCAGAGTAGTCCCCACACCAATCCCGAGTTAAGCCAGTCGAGCCGATTGCCCTGGTCGAGAGCCGCATAGATCAACGCGAGCCCGGTGCCGCCCGCCACGAGAGCGAACAGGTCGGGCGGTGGCCTCACTGTGATCGGCTTGTTGGCGATGCCGCGCCGCAGACACAGCGACATGAGCAAGGCGAGCGGTACGTTTTGCCAAAAGATCCATCGCCAGGAGTGGTGTTCGACATACCATCCCTCGAGCGACGCGGAAATATTGAGCGAGAGCTCGAGATTGAGCGCGTAGATTGCGATCCCGAATGCCCAATATTTCGGTGGCATATTGAGCAACAGGAAGCTCAGGGTCAGGGGAATGAAGAATCCGCTTGCCAGGCCGCCCAAGAACTGCAGCGTCAGGAGCATGGGTAAGCTCGCCGAGTACGGGATGATGAGCGAGATCACCGCAAACGAGAGCGAGGCCCAGATCAATACCCGCCGCGGGCCGAAGGCGGCGCCCATCCACACAGCGATGAGCGTAACGAACATCTGAGCCACGGTTTGTGCGGTCGTGATCCACGCACCTTCATCGAACCCGGCGCTCACAGCGCCCCGTATATCGGCGAGTCCGAAAGTCGACAGTCGGGCGTTCAGGGTCGATATGAACGTCCCCATTAACACGGCCACGAGCCCGAGCCACGGAATCGATGTCGGCGGCGAGGGGAGCGTCGGGGCGACCAGCCCTGGCTGCGCCGCTGGCGCGGACGCGTTCATCTTCGTCCCCCGTCCCGCGCATTGACGCTTGCTTCTACTGACATGCCCGGAACCAATCGATCGGCGAGTCCGTCTGCATCGTCGATAAGAATCTTTACCGAGATGCGCTGTACGACTTTGGTGAAGTTGCCGGTGGCGTTGTCAGGCGGAAGCAGAGCGAATTCTGCGCCCGAGGCAGGCGCGAACGCCTGGACATGCCCGCGCAAAGTATGTCCGGGAAACGTGTCCACGGTAATCCGCGCCGCCTGCCCAATCGCCATGTGGGTGAGTTGCGTCTCCTTATAGTTGGCAATCACCCACACGTTGGGCAGGGGGGTCAGCGTCGTGATCTGGCTTCCGACGCCCACCAATTGGCCGGGCTTGACCTGGCGCTGTCCGATTACACCGTCCTGAGGCGCGATGATTGTCGTGTATTGCAGGTTGAGCCTGGCCACGACGAGCGCGGACCGAGCGGCGGCGATGGCGCCGTCGCTCTGCGCGATTTGTGCCTCGAGGACAGGGAGCTGGCGCTGCGCGGCCTGCGCCTGGGCTCGATTCTGCATGAGTTGCGCCTCGAGTTGCGCGCTAGTGGTTTCGAGCTTTTCCCTTGCCTCGGTGGAGGAGGAACCCGTCTGCAGTAAGCGCTCCTGGCGGGTGAGATCGCGCCGATTCTGTTCACGCAAGGCAGTGGTCGATGCTACAACTGCGCGCGCAGCCTCTATATTGGCGAGTTGCAACTCGTGCTGTGCTTGCAGCGCACTTTGCTGTGCCGTGGCGCTCAGGATGTTCGCTTCCGCCTGCGCGACGGCGGCACGGTAGTCATCGTCGACCAAGCGCGCGAGCACTTGTCCGCTGCGCACTCTTTCATAGTCGCGGATGGGAAGCTCGCGAATGTAGCCCGCTACTTTTGCGGATATGGGCGTTAGATCGGACTGCAGGTAAGCATCACTCGTTCGTTGCCAACCTTGCCCGCCTTCCCACTGGGTCCAGTTGGTCGATACGATTACGATGATAGCGATCGCCACAATGAACACCAGAATGCGCCACGCGAATTCGAACACCTTATTCCACTCCACATCTTGGATACGAATCATGGTTCAGTATTCCTGCATTCCCAGACGGTGACTTGGATCGGCCATCCTGTAACTGCCTCGCTACTCGGGGATTGGTCGGGAGCATCAGTTGCGCGCTGGCGTCGGGTTGGTTGAAGACTCCCCTTGCGCGATCGAGGAATTTCCGACTTCGGGTGCGCTACGCTGCGTTCACTGGACGCCGGAAGCCGCCCTCCTCGGTGTGCGGAGGACGAGTCAAGCGGGAGTCCGACAAAATAAATTGCGATCGGATCGCTTGCCGGAAAAGTCATTTAAGGGCCTCGTCAGGACGAGTGTCGGGCGTTAGTTCGGATTCTGGTTATTGGTTATGCCACGCGGGTTCTCTAAAGGGCGACGATTGCAGTTCCTAACGATCGAGTCTAGTCGCGATGGGAGCTCCGTCACCAGCGCATCGACGTAGCACCAGCTTCAATGGCCCGACCGAGGCCGTCCCGGCGTTATTCAGCAACCCGAATGTGCGCACCAACCAACTGGTCCGACGCCGCATCACGCTCGTACAAATCAGCGCATTGTCGACAAATCAGCTGCCGATCGCTGGATTATAATTAGAGGGGAGGGAGCTTGCATTGGCAAGAGCAACACGTGTGATGACGCGTCCGGTATCACTGGATGTTTACCGAAGCTTTACCGACCCGCGTGGTACAGGAAATCGGATCCGGCGTTACAGCATCGTTAGTGCCGAGTTGATTCTGCATTGGCTGTCCACAGATCGCGAGCACCTAAGACCACGCCAAGACCTGCAATGCCAGAAGGCAACTCGCTGGATTCGATCCGACCGGCGCCTCAAGATCGTTTCCGCTGTATATTTTGTGAAGACCCAATCACTCGATGTGAATGATCACCGAATCGGGCCTACCACACGCCGCCGAGAGCTACGGTGATCGCCTCGCCGTTCACGCCCCCGGCAGCGTCGCTGCAGAGGAACGCGATCACCTGCGCGACCTCTCGCGGCTCCAGCACTCGGTTCTGCGGATAGATGGCGGCGCGCTCGCGCCATACCTGCTCGACGCTGATGCCGCGCCGTTCGGCCTCCGTCTTCGCCGAGCGCTCGGCCATTGCCGTTCGCACCCAGCCAGGCAGTACTGCGTTGGATGTGACTCCGAATGGTCCAGCGTCCTGGGCGACCGCGCGTGCGAGCCCGATAACCCCATGCTTGGAAGCGGTGTACGCGCTGCCGGAGCGTTCGGCTTTCTCGCCGGCGGTCGAACTGGTAAATACCAGTCTGCCGAAACCGCGCTTGCACATGCCGCCTACTGTCAGCCGCGCGAGCTCGAACGGACCGTCGAGGTTGATGCGCATCGTCTCGCGCCAAACCTCCGGATCCTGCTCCCACACGAGCCGCTCGTGGGCCGAGCCGATGCCATGGTTCACGATCAGCACGTCAATCGGGCCCAGTCGTCGCTCGGTCTCGGCAACCGCCAGGGCGCAGCCCTCGGCCGTACCGAGGTCGGCCGCAACGTATTCAAGGCCAACGGCCGCCAGTTCCGTCGCGTTGCGCGCCACGATCATCACACGCGCTCCCGCTGCCGACAGCAACAGTGCCGCCTCGCGCCCGATCCCCCGGCCGCCGCCAGTGACAAGCGCTACAAGTCCGTTCATCCGCTGGGTCTCCTTTGCAGTAGCCCAGTGAGGCGCTCTACCGGGAGAGCTGGGCGAACACCCCCGACGGGTCATATTGCTGCCGAATACTCTGAACGCGCGCACGCTGCAGGGCGCCAAGGCGCGCCGTCACCTCGCCATCATCCTCGTTGCTGAAATTGGGAAGGAGGCTCGCTAGCGACTCGCGAGTGAGCTGAGCATACAGGTCCCGGGCACTCGTGCGCAGCGCCGCGAACTCATCGCTCGACTCGGTCATACCCACGATATTGATGAAAAACTGGGTGCTGCGCGCCGAGAACGCGGTGTCTGCCTCAGGGACCCGGGCGACCGCGCCACCCAGATGTTGAACGTGAATTTCAGTCAGCCGGGTCGGAGGATTATTGACGGCCTGCGCAAGCACATCAATGGTGGCGTCGCTGAGACCCGCGTAGCTGGCGGTTTTCCAGTAGTTATGTCGACCGGGAGGCGCCGCCGGGTCCAGCAAATGCTGCCACTGCAGGTAAGGCATTTGTCCGATGTGATCGGCCAACACGGTACCAGAGCGACGCAAAGGCTCAAGCGCGCGCTGCCCGGAGGCGGCATCGCCACTCCAGCACATGGCGTGGATCACGACCGGTCGTCCGTGCCAGGCGGTGTCAAGGAACGGCAATGGCGGTGCCGCCGCAAGAACTATCATCCCGCAATAGTCGTCAGGCGCCTGCGGCGCGAAATCCCGGAATTCGCGCAATGTGGTTCGCGCCTCCGCGGCGGGGCGGATTATCACACCGGCGAGGACCTCCCGAAGCGGATAGACCTTGAACTCAAAGCTCGTGACCACTCCAAAGCCGCCAGTGCCGCCGCGCAGACCGTAAAACAGGCTCGCGTGCTCATCGACAGACGCGTGCACGCTGCGCCCGTCGGCGAGCGCCACCGTGGCGCCCACGAGATTGTCGATGGCTAGGCCGTGCCGGCGCATGAGCCAGCCAGTGCCGCCCCCAAGCGTAAAACCGCCGACACCTGTGGTGGAGATCAAGCCTCCAGTCGTTGCTAGCGCGTGTTCGGCCGTCGCCACGTCGACGTCGTGCCACAAGGCGCCGCCCTGGACGACCGCGATTTGTGAGCGCGCGTCCACCGTCACGCGTCGCATCCGCGACAGATCGAGGAGTAGCGACCCATCAGTCACTGCCCGGCCAGCGACATTGTGGCCACCGCCGCGCACGGTAACTGGGAATCCGTGCGCAACCGCCGTCCGCAACGCGAGCGCGACTTCGCTTTCGTCCGCACACACAACAATCGCCGCGGGCCGTCTATCAATGGCGGCGTTCCACACACGGCGTGCCGCTTCAAAGCTCGCATCCTCTGATGCTAATACCTCCCCGTGTATGCGCCCGACAAGATCGCGAAGCACGCTCGCGATTTCACGCTTGGCTCCGGTCATTGCATTCCCCCCCGAACGACCTTATTGATGTAACTGCGAGATGCCCGGGCTCCTGCCCAAGGCTCGCGCGCAACCGACGGCGACCGACAAGAGGCATGCGCTCAGCACGTCAGTGTCGAGCTGCGGGTCTGCAGAATGGCCGCTGAAGCCGAGTATGGCCGGCCGTCGGCAACTTCGACTCGCCAGCGCATGCGGAGTCCGTAAACCATTTGTAGCAGGTCTAACTCGCTGCATTGAGAGCACTTGATGTCTTGCAAGCGATGGCGCTGCGTAAGAAATGGCGGCCCGACGTCATCGCGCCGAAGAGGCGGCGAATTGCTGGAGCGCTCGTGCCGGCCGCGACGCAGCCCGCGCCTTGCGCAACTGCCACTTACCGCCATCACTATGTTACTCATCTAATTTGCCGACTGACCCATCACGCTGAAGTCCCGCAGGCGCCCGCTTACCTCGTTGACAATGTCTTCCTCCCGCATTCGTTGGCCAGCGCTCCACAAAGCTTCAAACTCCGCTGAGTCCAGCTTGGCCCGCAACGCGGCGACCGTCGCATCGTGATGTGCGACCCAGAAGTTGAAAAGCGGCACGGCGGTGCGCTCACGGACCTTGTGCGCGGAGGCGAGGAACCTGACTGCGTCTTGCAAGAGCCCGACTCTTGCGCAGATGTATCCGCAGCCCTCGCACGCTCCGCCCATACCTCGAGCGTTGAAGAGTGCAGCGGCGGTGCGCAAAGCCTGCAGCCACTGCGCTGCTGCCGCCGGGTACTCGCCCAGAGCAAACAGCGACAAGCCGATGTACATGTCGACGAAGTGGCGATGATGCAAATCGGAACCCAGGTTCCGGACCGCCCTTAGGACCGTAACCGCCATCGCGTAATCTTGCGCCGAAATAAGAATCCAGCCGCGTGCCAGTCCGGCGGAGCCGCGCAGCAGCGGGTCGTCAAGCTCTTCTGCGATACGCTCAACCAAGGCTGTCGGCTCAACAGCCAGCTGCGAGCGGCCCCAATTGCAGAGCCACATTGCATAAAAGACATTGGCATAGGCTTCGCCCCATTTGTCACCACTCAGTGCCGCAATGCGCGCGGCTTCCAAAAGCACACTTCCAGCCGCACTTCCAGCCGTCTTTCCCGAGTGCACCGTTGCCACACCGAGGCACAGGAGGGCTCGCCCGCGTTCGCGTGTCTCAAGAGTCTCGGTGCCGGCCAAAGCCCGTTCGCACCATTTTGACGCCTCGACAAAAAAGCTGCGCACCTTCAGGTACAGCATTAAGCTCCCGACGATGCGCAGCGCGGAAGCGTGGTCACCCTTCGTGTCGAGCGCATAGTCGAGGGCAGCGGCTACGTTGCCGTGCTCGTGCATTAAATGCTCGGTCTGTTCCCGCATGCGACCAGCAAGCATGTCGGCTTCCGCCATCGCGCACATCTTTACTACGACCGCCACGTGCGTCTCGTGCGCGCGCGTTTCCTCGTCGGTCGCGTGCAGGCTATTACAGGCATAGCTGCGAACGCTCTCAAGCAAACGATAGCGCGGCGCGCTCATTGCTGGAATCGCCGCAACCAGGCACTTGTTAACGAGGCTTGCGAGTATCTCGAGCGCCGCGTCGGGATCATGGCCGAGCGACGCCGCCATCTCGACGGCTGAATCGACGGTCCAACCCTGTACAAAGACGCTGAACCAGCGCAATAGCTGCTGCTCCGGTGCTGACAGCAGGCTGAAGCTCCAGTCGAGCAGGGCGAGAAGGTTTTGGTGACGATCATCCCGCCCAGCAGCGGTACTGCTCAAGAAGCGAAACCGCTGCTCTAGCCGCTGCAACACCTGATCAGGCGTGAGCAATGTGAATCGCGCCGCAGCCAGTTCCAGCGCCAGCGGCATGCCGTCGAGCCGATGGCAAATCTCGACAATGTTGGCCGCGTTCGCTTCGGTGAGTTGAAAGGCCGGTTGATGGGATCTGATGCGGGTGAGAAGCATTTCAACTGCCGGTGTAGCTGCGATGCCTTCCAGGGCCAGTTGATCCGTCAGCGCGGCTTCTGGCAATGCGAGCGGCGGCAGCCGCATCACACGCTCGCCAATGAAATTGAGCGGAGCCTGCGATGTGGCCAGGACTTTCACCGTGTCGGCACCGCGAAGCAATTCGATGACAATGGCTCCGACCTCTGCTGCGACGCGGTCGCAGTTGTCCAGCACGATCAGCATGCGCCGCCCCTGCAGCATGGAAACGATTCTGGCGAGCAGTTCGTTCGTGTCCGCCGCCGGAATTGCCAGCACTGCTCTGAGAGCCTGCAGCCAATCTGCACCTTTTCTAATCGGCACGAGGTCGAAGAACCAAACACCGTCGGCAAACTCCGCGCTGATGCGGCGCGCCAGCTCCAGCACGCACTGCGTCTTGCCGATGCCGCCCGGTCCGAGAACGGTGACGGCACGGTGCGTGCGCACTAATTCCGCCATTTCATTAAGCTCCAGCTCACGCCCAATTAGGATATCAATGCGAGCCGGCAGCCGTGCCACCGGAGGGGGTCCGAAGCGCACCCGTTCAGCCGGCGCTGATTCGGCAGTAAGAGTTCGCAACGGATCCCGTGACAAAAGATCAAGGACGCGCTGGATGAATGCAGCTGTAGTTTCCCCTGCCGGTGCACTCAACCAATGCATTTCGCGCAATCGTTCGGGTATGCGCTCGTCGGTTTGCGGGGTACCGTCGATCACTACCGGCAAGAGGAATCTCTGGTCGGGCGCCATGAAGTGCGATCGGTCGACTGCCAGCTTCCATTCCAGGCGAAAGTACCCCTCGACGCGTGCATGCGTATTCTCCGAGATGACCGCCATGAAGAGCGCGCACTCCTTAATCTGGCGGCGTATCGCTGCGTCCCAGGCGTCTCCGCCGCGCAGCTCGCTTTGGTCGAACCAAACCTCAATTCCCGCGGCTTGTAGGCTCTCACAGATGCGTACGGCTGCTGCGGCATCGTCTGAGGCGTAACTTAGGAACACTGCCCGCGGCGCTTTAGCGGCGCGCGTTAGCGATTGCTCGACAACCCCCAGGACACGCTCGAGGGGCCGAATCTCGATCGATGGCGGTGTGCGATCGTTGTCGGTCATGTCAGTGCGCTCGGGGCGCAAGAGCGGCTTCATGCGCGACTTCGCAGTGAACCATTCGAAATGCTGGCGCCTTACAAATCCAACCGCAAACGCAAGACCCAGTAGGGCCGACGGTTGCGCCGCTACGAGCGGCGCTGGATCGTCGCGTGATACTTCGCCAGGATTCAGTGGCGTCGCCGCTTGCTCGTGCGATGGGAATTCTACCCACGCAACTTCCTCAGCTTCGTGCAGCTCGCGTCCATCGGTATTCTACTTCGGCACTTTAAGGTATTGAGATAAGTTCTAGTCTAATTTGCCCACTGACCCATCGCGCTGAAGTCCTGCAAGCGCTCGCTGACCTCATTGAAAATGTCTTCCTCCCGCATACTTCGACTAGTGCTCCACAAAGCCTCAAACTCGGGTGGGTCTAGCTTGGCCCGCAAAGCGGCCTCCGTCGCATCATGATGTGCGACCCAGAACTTGAACAGCGGCGACGCCGTGCGCTCACGGACCTTCTGCGCACAGGCGAGGAACCGGACTGCGTCTTGCAATTTCCCGGCTCTTTCGGAGATGTATCCGCAGCCCTCGCATGTTCCCGCAATACCTCGAGCGTTGAAGAGTGCGGCGGCACCGCGCAAAGCCGCGAGCCACTGTGCTGCCGCCGCCGGGTACTCGCCCAGAGCAAACAACGAAATGCCGATGTACATGTCAATGAAGTGGCGCTGATGCAGATCGGCACCCAAATCACGGACCGCGCGCAACGCAGTAAGCGCGGACGCGTAGTTTTGCCCAGCGAGGTGAATCCAGCCGCGTGCCAATCCGGCTCGGCCGCGCAGGATCGGATCGTCAAGTTCTTCTGCAATACGCTCAACCAAGGCGGTCGGCTCACCAGCCAGGTGCGAACGCCCCCAATTGCACAGCCACATCGCATAAAAGCCATTGGCATAGCCGTCCCCCCACTTGTCACCAGTCAGCGCCGCAATGCGGGCGGCATCCAAAAGCACACCTCCGCCCACCGTTGCCGAGTGAAGCGTCGCGCCACCGAGGCACAGGAGTGCTCGGCCGCGTTCGCGCGTCTCAACAGCTTCGGTACCGGCCAAAGCTCGTTCGCACCATTTTAGCGCCTCGGCAAAAGTCGAGCGCATCTGCACGTACAGCATCAAGCTCCCGACGATGCGCAGCGCGGGAGCATGGTCGCCCTTTTTGTCGAGCGCGTAGTCGAGAGCGGCGGCCACGTTGCCGTGCTCGTGCATCAAATGCTCACACTGCTCCCGCGCGTGACCAGCAAGCATCGCGGCGTCCGCCGTCGCGCACATCTTCACTACGACGGCCACGTGCGCCTCGTGCGCGCGCGTTTCCTCGTCGGTCGAACGCAGGGCATCGCAGGCATAGCTGCGAACGCTCTCAAGCAAACGATAGCGCGGCGCGCTCATTGCTGGAATCACCGCAACCAAGGACTTGTTAACGAGACTCGCAAGCATCTCGAGCGCCGCGTCGGGATCATGGCCAAGCGAGGCCGCCATGTCGACGGCCGACTCGACGCTCCATCCTTGAACAAAGACACTGAACCAGCGCAGCAGCTGCTGTTCGGGTGAGCAGCCGTACTGCTCAAGGAACCGAAACCGCTGCTCGAGCCGCTGCAACACTTGATGGGGCGTGAGCAATGCAAACCGTGCCGCAGCCAGTTCCAGGGCCAACGGCATGCCGTCGAGTCGATGACAAATCTCGCTTACGCTAGCTGCGTTCGCTTCGGTGAGTTGAAAGGCCGGCTGATGCGATCTGATACGGGTGAGAAGCATCTCAACTGCCGGTGTAGCTGCGATGCGTTCCAGGGACTGTTGATCTGCCAGCGCGGCGTCCGGCAATGCGAGCGGCGGCATCCGCATCACGCGCTCGCCTATGAAGTTGAGCGGAGCCTGCGATGTGGCCAGCACTTTCACAGTGTCGGCGCCGCGAAGCAATTCGATGACAATTGCTCCAACCTCTGCTGCGATGCGGTCGCAGTTATCGAGCACGATCAGCATGCGCCGCCCGTGCAGCACCGATACGACTCTGGTGAGCAGCTCGTTCGCGTCAGCCGCCGGAATTGCCAGTACTGATCCGAGAGCCTGTAGCCACTCTGCCCCTTTTCTCATGGGCACGAGGTCGAAGAACCACACACCGTCGGCAAACTCCCCGCTGATGCGGCGCGCCAGCTCTAGCACACACTGCGTCTTGCCAATGCCGCCCGGCCCAAGAACGGTGACGGCACGGTGCGTGCGCACTAATTCCGCGACCTCGTTAAGCTCCAGCTCACGCCCAATCAGACTATCAATCCGTGCTCGCAGCCGTGCCACCGGAGGCGGCCCGAAGCGCACAGCCGGCGCGGGTTCGGCGCTCACAGTTCCCACCGGCTGCGGCGATAAAAGATCAAGGACGCGCTGGATGAATGCAGCCGTAGTTTCCCCTGCTGGCGCACTCAACCACTGTGTTTCGCGGAACCGTTCGGGAATGCGCTCGTCAGTTTGCGGGGTACTGTCGATCAGCACGGGCAAGATAAATCTCTGGTCCGGCGCCATGAAGTGCGATCGGTCGACCGCCAGCTTCCACTCCAGGCGAAAGTACCCCTCGACGCGCGCGTGCGCACTCGCCGAGACCACCGCCATGAAGAGCGCGCACTGCTTAATCTGGCGGCGTATCGCTGCGTCCCAGGCATCTCCGCCGCGCAGCTCGCTTTGGTCGAACCAGACCTCAATTCCCGCGGCACGCAGGCTCGCACAGATGCGCGAGGCTGCGGCGGTATCGCCTGAGGCGTAACTCAGGAACACTGCCGGCGGCGGCTTAACGGCACGCGTTAACGATTGCTCTGCAACCCCGAGGTGATTCTCGAGGGCCCCAAGCTCGGGCAGCGGCGATGCGCGATCGTTATCGGTGATGTCTTGCAAGGGTTGGACAGGGCAGCGGGATGGCAATGAAATGCAGACGAAATGTAGATGAAATGTGACTTGTGCGGTATGCTAAAAACGGGTGGGGACGGCCGGCAAGGCTGCTGATGTTCCGTACGGGCTGCTGCCGGCACGGGGCCGAAATCGGCTGAGGTTCGAATGGACCTTGGGCGATGCTTTGCGCTTGATCGGATAATTCGCGCGTACTCGGTCGGTATCTTGATTCGTTTGCGTGGCCACGCCGGATCTCGAGTAGGGTCCGATCCGAGTTCGATTTTTTTTGCGCTTGCTACTGCCCCTGATCGTACTCGGGGCGACTTAGATTTCGGAAGTAACAAGGACAATCGCAATGGACAGATTCTGTAAACTCTTGGTGGGTATCGCGCTCATAGCAGGCGCGTCCGCTGTGTTTGCATGCGGCGAGAGCATGTTCCATTCGGACCAGGGCATGCGCTATCACAGTTCCACCGCGCGGCGACCCGCTGACATTCTGGTCTACCGCCCGGAAGCTGCGATTGGCGATGCAACTACGCAAATCTACGCTGGACTGCAACGCGCCGGACACCACCTCACGGTGGTTGCCGCAGAACCCGCTGCGATCGATGCACTTGCTTCGCGGCATTTCGACCTGCTGATCGCCAGTCCAAGTGACATCGATGCACTCAAAGCGCACTTGAATTCTTCAGCGCGCGCACCGGCACTCCTGGCCGTTATTGACGACACCGATAAATCCGACGAGGCGCGCTTTCCGCAGTACGTTCGCCCAAGCGACGGTGTCGACAAGTACCTTAAATCAATAGATCGGAGCATGCGGCAGCACGGGTCGTAATTACCCCGCGCCGTAGGGGGAGCACTGCGATGACGACCGAGACGGCCGGGTGCCGTGTGGCACTGGGCATACTCTTGATTTGTGCGATGGTTTCCTGCGCCATTGCCGCGGATAGCGAGTATGAAGCGCAGACCCCTTCGCCAAGCAATATGGAGTCCCCGGCGGGACACGGCTGGGTCAGCGTCCAAGCGCAGGATCTATATTCGCATGGCGACTATGACGGTCCAGCAGGCGCTAACTCGGGCAATGTTCGGTTCTATTCGTTACAGCTCAACGCGGCCTACTTTGTAGCAAATCATTGGGATATCCATCTCGGGATTCCATACATCAGCTCTCAATACACCGGCCAATATGCCCATCCGCAGTTGCCATGTCCGCCGAATTGCGCACCGACCGAAGTCGATGACGGCCACTATCACGGCTACTGGCAGGACTGGGATGCCGGTGTCCGCTATCACGCAGACGTTGACGGCTACGAAATAGCGCCATCGATCGATGTGTATGTTCCTAGCAATAGCTACCCCTACTACGGCTCCGCCGGCATCGGACAGGGCACGCGCCGCGTCGGCCTCGGCGTCGACCTTTCCCACCAATTCGATTTTTCGAACATATTCTACGTTGCCCATTACCAATACGTCTTCAACCAGCACGTGCTGGGCATCAACAACAACTATTCCTCGTTCGGCGTCGATCTCGGCTACTTTTTGACGCCGCATTTAAGTGTGCGCGGCGTTACCGACGTCAAACTGGGTAATGGGTATGCGGACTCGCAGATCGGTCCCTTTGCGCCGGGACCCGGTGCGCCAACCAACGGGGCCAATCCCATCTGGGAATTGCACGACAAATTCCGTCTGGAAGAACACGCTGATATCGGCGCTACCTGCGATTATGTATTCGGGCTCAATATGCTAAGCGTCACGGTCGCGCATTCATTTTGGGGCAACTCTGATTCACGGCTGACCTACGCTCTGGGTGTGATGCTTACCCGCAGCTTCTAGTTCGCTGCCCAGAGGCAATCAAGGTTGCCAGAGCCGTAAGGCGCAACGGTTTGCCATGCGCTGAACGGCGTCTGACTTGTAGTCACAAGTCTGATCCCATTCGAGCTTTCATGAGCTCAAGTGAGCACTTCTGCTTACGCCGGGCGGCTCGCAAGTGTTCCGCAACGCGAGCAAGCAGATCGCTTTATATTCGCTGCGGCTCACGTACACTGCGCCCGCCATTTGTGCCACGGATTGGAGACTTGGAGTCCTAGTTGGAACTATATAAGCTGTTGATTATTAACGATAAAAAACGAGGAATGCCCAGGAGAGGACTCGAACCTCCACGGTGTTACCCGCTAGTACCTGAAACTAGTGCGTCTACCAATTCCGCCACCTGGGCGGTGAACCGGAAGCAAGGAAGGCGGCGAAATGTACGCACGGGGTCGGGGGCTGTCAAATGAGCCCGCGCCGCGGAAAGTTCGGGCGCCGCGATCGTAAGCCCTCGGCCGCCCACGGCGCTTCTGCCGGCCGCGGAATAAAGACGCTCGCGGAGCGCCTACCCAAGCGCGGCAAGCACTCGCTCGATGGCCAGCTTGTCGAGGGGACGGTCACTGCGAACCGCGGCGGCTTTGGATTCCTGCGCGTGCCAGGGCAGACCGAGGATGTGTTCTTGCCGCCGCAGCAGATGCGCGGGCTCCTGCATGGCGACCGCGTGCGCGTGCGCGTGGCGGGCGACGGCGGCGGTCGCTGGACGGGAGAAGTGCAAGCGGTCCTTGACCGCGGAGTGACGGCGTTTCTGGGCACAGTAGAGCAGGAGGGCCGCGGCGTCTGGGTCAGCTCGGCCGACCGACGCCTGCAGCTGCGTTGCCACGTCGCGACCGCTGATCTTGCAGGCGCCAAAAACGGCGACTGGGTCATCGCGCGCATCCGACGCTATGCAACCTCGACGGCGCCTGCGCAGGCGGTGGTTGAGAAACGCCTGGATCCCGTCCGTCCGGTGGAACTGGGGACCGAGGCTGCCATTGCGCGCTTCGATCTTCCGCATGAATTCACGCCCGCGGCGTTGCGCGAGGCGCATGACTACGGTGATCGCGTCGATCCGGCCGAGGCTGCCTCCCGCATCGACCTGCGTGATCTGCCGCTCGTGACGATCGACGGGGAGGATGCCAAGGACTTTGACGATGCGCTCTATGCGGAGCCGCATCCGGATGGCTTTCGTCTCATCGTTGCCATTGCGGATGTCAGTTACTACGTGCGCCTTGGCACGGCGCTCGATAACGAAGCGCGCGAGCGCGGCACCTCGGTGTATTTTCCCACCCGCGTCGTGCCGATGCTGCCGCCGACGTTGTCCGATCATTTGTGCTCGCTCGCACCGAAGGTTGACCGGCTGTGCTACGTAGCCGATATGGTCATCAATCATCACGGTGCATTGAAGAGCGCGCGCTTCTATCCCGCGGTCATGCGCTCAGCCGCGCGACTCACCTATACGCTCGCCTTTGCGGCCCTGTTTGAAGGCCAGTCCGGTGCATGCAGCCAGCTGGGACCTCTCGTTGAGCGGCTGCGAATTTTGGTGGATGTCTATAAGGTGCTGCACAAGGCGCGTGCACGCCGCGGCGCGCTTGATTTCGACGCGCCCGAGGCGCGTTTTCGCATCGACTCGGCCGAGCGGGTGACGGCGATTGATCTTGTCTCGCGCAACGACGCCCACCGCCTGGTGGAAGAATGCATGATCACGGCCAACGTCGCGGTGGCCGCTGAGCTTGCGCGCACGCGCACGCCGACGCTGTACCGCGTGCACGGACAACCCGAAGAGGCAAAGCTCGACCGCCTGCTTGCTACGCTTACGGCGCTCGGCATCGAGGCGCAAATTCCGAAGACTGTTGCGCCGCGCGACCTGCAAGCGATCACCCGCCGATTGGGCAAAGCTCCGGAGAGGCCGTTCGTCGAATCGCTCGTCATACGCTCCTTGCCACAGGCGGTGTATCAGGCGACCAACATTGGCCATTTCGGGCTCGCTCTGGAGCACTACGCCCACTTCACTTCCCCCATCCGCCGCTACCCGGATCTGGTCGTGCACCGTACGTTGCGGGCGCTCGGCGCGGCGGGCGGCGCTGCAGGCGTGCACTACGAGACCGCCGAACTTGCGGTGCTTGGCGAGAGTACTTCGAAGCTTGAGAAACGCGCCGACGAGGCGGACCGCTACGTGAACAACTTCTTGAAGTGCACGTACCTGCGCGAGCGCATCGGCCAAACGTTTCACGGGCTCATCACCACGGTCGTCGACTTCGGCTGCTTCGTGCAGATTCTGGAAGTGGCCGTCGACGGGCTTCTGCATGTCGATCGGCTGACCGATGACTCCTACGAAATGGAAGCCGACGGTCACGGTTGGGTCGGGCGGCGCCATGGCCGGCGGCTGCGCGCCGGCGGACAGGTAAAAGTCGTGGTGACCGCAGTCAATCCGATCGAGGGATTGATCGATCTGGAACTCGTCGACGAGTGACGCGAGGCGTCGAGATCATCTTTGGTCTGCACGCGGTCCGTGCGCTGCTTCTGCGCCGGCCGGAACGGGCGCTGCGCCTCAAACTTGCCGCAGGCCGCGACGATGCGCGGCTGCGCGAGATTATTGAGCTTGCCACCCGCCAAGGCGTGGCAATCGAACGTGGCGATGCTCTCGAGTTCAAGCAACTCCTGGGCGAGGTAGTGCACCAGGGTATCGTCGCCGAGGTTGCCTCCCTGCCACCGTGGACCGAGGACGATCTATTAACTTCGCTCGCAAGCGCGCAGCAACCCCTGGTGCTTGCGCTCGACGGCGTGCAGGACCCGCACAACTTGGGCGCTTGTTTGCGTACCGCAGATGCCTGCGGTGCTTTGGCGGTCGTCGTGCCGAAGGACCGCGCGGCGCAGCTGACCCCGGCGGTGCGTAAAGTTGCAGCTGGAGCTGCGGAGACGACCCCCGTTGTCGCCGTGACGAACCTGGTGCGCTGCTTGAGCCTCCTGAAGGCTGCAGGGTTGTGGGTCGTCGGCGCCGAGGCGCAGGCGGACAAGCGCCCGCAGGATGTGGATCTACGCACCGGCACGGTCCTGGTACTCGGCGCCGAAGGAGCCGGGCTTCGCAGGCTCACGCGCCAGAATTGCGACTTTGTGGTGCGCCTGCCGCAGCTCGGTGCCGTGGAGAGCCTCAATGTGTCGGTTGCCGCCGGTATGCTGCTTTACGAGGCTGTGCGACAGCGCGAGGCGGGCCCGACCTAGCTTGCGCCGAAGGCTCTCGCGGAGCTCAGCCTGCCACCTTAATATTGCGGTTCGCAGGCCTTTTCAGTATTCTGCGCGGCCCCGGACCTCGGGGGGTTACGGCTCAAGACCTTACAGGGTCAAGGCCAGATCTCCTTGCCGCATTGACGCACCCTCGCGGGCAAGCGGCTGCTAATCCATAAGGAAGATCCATGAGGCATTATGAAATCGTGTTTCTGGTGCACCCAGACCAGAGCGAGCAGGTTCCGGCCATGATCGACCGCTACAAGGGAATGATCGCGGCCGGCAACGGCCACGTGCATCGCTTGGAGGACTGGGGCCGGCGCCAGCTCGCCTATCCCATCGCCAAGGTGCATAAGGCGCACTATGTTCTGATGAACATCGAGTGCGACCAGAAAATCGTTGACGAACTGACAGGCGCGTTTCGCTTCAGCGACGCCGTGCTGCGTCATCTCGTCACCAATGTCGACTCGGCCATCGTCGAGCCCTCGCACATGGCGAAGGCCGAAGAAGAAGAAGCCGGGGGCCGACGCGAGCGTCCGCGTGATGAGGCGCCGGGCTTGGCCGACGACGACGACGGCGGCAGGCGCCGCGACCGAGTGCGCGATGAGCCGCTCCTCGCCGAGGCCGATGAGGGCGTCGTGGCCGATGAGCCTGTGGGCACGGGGCGCTTGTGATGAAGACCGCGACACCAAGCCGCTTTTCGCGACGCAAGAAGTTCTGCCGATTCACCGCCGAGGGCGTCAAATCCATCGACTATAAGGATCTTGCGACCCTGAAGGGCTACGTCACCGAGACGGGCAAGATCGTGCCGAGCCGCATCACCGGGACGAAGTCGTTCTATCAGCGGCAGCTGGCTGTCGCGATCAAGCGCGCGCGCTTCCTTGCGCTCCTGCCGTACACCGATCAGCACTGAAGAGCCGTCTATGGAACTCATCCTGCTGCAGAAGGTCGCCAATCTTGGCAACATCGGCGATCGGGTGAAGGTCAAATCCGGTTTTGGCCGCAATTTTCTCTTGCCGCAGGGCAAGGCGACGCTCGCAACCGCCGCCAATGTCGAAAAGTTTGAGCTGCGCCGCGCGGAACTTGAGAAGCTTGCGGGCGAAGAGCTGCGCTCGGCGAGCGAACGCGCCGCGGCGCTCGCCAATTTTCGCCTCACCATCGCCGCCAAGGCCGGTACGGAGGGCAAGCTCTTCGGCTCCATCGGCACGGCGGACATCGCGGAGGCTGCGACGCGCGCGGGCATGGCGATCGCCAGAAGTGAGGTGCGTCTGCCTGGCGGCCCGCTGCGTATGCTCGGTGAGCACGTCGTGCATGTGCACCTGCACGCCGACGTCGACGCCGCCGTTACCGTGGTCATCGTCGCGGAGGAGTAGCCGCAAGGCTTGCTCCCAACTTCACGCGAGACTGAAGTGGCCGCTCCCGCCCAAGCGCGTCGCGAATCCGGCTCGCTTGAGGAGATTCGTACTCCTCCGCATTCCGTCGAAGCCGAGCAGGCTCTCCTGGGCGGTCTGTTGCTGGACCCCGTCGCCTGGGAAAACGTCGCCGACGTCGTGCGCGCGAGCGACTTCTATCGTCCCGACCATCGGCAGATCTTTGAATCCATAGGCACCCTCGCAGGCGCGGGACAGCCTTGCGATGCCGTCACGGTCTCCGAGCAGCTGCAGCGCGTCGGCCTTCTGGAAGAGGTTGGCGGACTTGCCTATCTTGGAACCCTGGTGCGCGATACGCCCACCGCAGCCAACGTGCGCGCGTACGCCGCCATCGTGCGCGAACGCGCGCTCCTGCGAAAGCTCATCCGCGCGGGCACGGACATTGCGGCGTCGGTCTTCAGCGATGAGGGTTTGACCGCGAGCGAACTCGTCGACCGCGCCGAGCAACGCGTCTTTGAGATCGCCGAAGAGGGTACGAGGAGCCGCGATGGAGCGCAGTCGGCGAAGTCGCTGTTGCCGGCGCTCATAGATCAGATCGACTCCTGGCACTCAAATCCGGACGCGCTGCGCGGGCTTGCGACCGGTTTTCACGATTTCGACAAGGTCACGGGCGGCCTGCGCGCGGGGGACCTCGTGATCGTCGCGGGACGCCCCTCGATGGGCAAGACGACTCTCGCCGTCAACATGGCGGAGAACGCGGCGCTCGATCGCACGACGCAGGCGTCGGTCGCGGTCTTCAGCATGGAAATGCCTTCGGACCAGCTCCTGACGCGCATGCTCTCCTCGGTGGGAAATGTGCCGCTGAATGCCATCCGCAGCGGCCGCATCGCCGATGAGGACTGGGTGCGCCTGACGAGCGCCACGGGTCAGTTGTCGCAGGCGCGCATCTTCATCGACGAGACTCCGGCGCTGACACCGACGGATCTGCGCGCGCGCGCGCGCCGTATCAAGCGCGAACACGGCCTGCATCTGATCGTCGTCGACTATTTGCAGCTCATGCATGTGCCGGGCACCAAGGAGAATCGTGCCACCGAGATCGCCGAGATCTCACGCGGCCTTAAGGCGCTCGCCAAAGAGCTCGCCTGTCCCGTCATCGCGCTCTCGCAGTTGAATCGCGGCGTCGAGCAGCGCGAGCACAAGCGTCCCGTGATGTCGGATCTGCGCGAGAGCGGCTCGCTCGAGCAGGACGCTGACATGATCCTCCTCATCTATCGCGAGGAGGTGTACGACAAGAACACCTCGAAGAAGGGCGTCGCCGAGATTGATCTTGCCAAACACAGAAACGGCGCCACGGCGAATTTTCAGCTCACCTTCCAAGGCGAATTCAGCCGCTTCCGCAGCTACAGCCCCGACTCCTACGCCGAGGGCGTATTGAAGTGAGCCGGCTCATCCGGGCCGTGATCGACACCGACGCGCTACGTTCGAACCTCAAGGCGCTGCGGCGTTGCGCGCCCGGTGCGCGCGTAGTCGCGGTGGTAAAGGCGAACGCCTACGGTCATGGGCTGATCCCCGCGGCGCTCGCGCTCAGCGAGGCGGATGCCTTCGGGGTTGCGCGCATCGATGAAGGCATTGCGCTGCGCGCGGCGGGCATCGCGCAGCCGATCGTCCTGCTCGAGGGCATCTTCACGAGCGAGGAATTGGCAGAGGCTGCAGCGCGCTCATTTGACCTCGTGGTGCACGATGCGCATCAGATCGAGCTTTTGGAGAAGTCAGCGACCGCGCAGCCATTCGTTCTGTGGCTGAAGATCGACACGGGCATGAATCGCCTGGGGTTTCGCGGCGAGGAATTCCCCGCGGCGCTTGCGCGCCTGCAGCGCCTGCCGACACGGCCGCGCGAGGTGCGGTTGCTCACGCATCTGGCGCGCGCGGATGAGCGCGACGCTGCGGCAACCCTCGAGCAGCTCGCACGCTTCGAAGCGCTGACGCGCGGCCGCGCGCTCGCAACGAGCATCGGCAACTCCGCCGCGATACTGGGCACCGCCTGCGCGCACGGCGATTGGATCCGCCCCGGCATTGCGCTCTACGGCGTCTCGCCCTTTGCCGACACGAGCGCCCAGGGCTTTGGCCTTGCGCCCGTGATGACTCTCGAGACGACGGTCATCGCCACGCGCCGCGTCGCGCGCGGCGAGGCGGTGGGTTATGGCGCCGCGTGGCGCGCCGAGCGCGATACACCGATTGCCATTCTTGCCGGCGGCTACGGCGATTGTGTGCCGCGCAGTCTCGCCAATGGTGCCCCGGTCATCGTCAATGGGCAGCGCGCGCCTCTGGTGGGCCACGTCTCGATGGACATGCTCGCGGTGAATGTTGCTGCGGTTGCCGACGTGCAGGTCGGTTCGCGCGCGGTACTCTGGGGCGCGGATCTGCCCGTCGAGGAGGTGGCCCGCAACGCCGGCACCATTGCCTACGAGCTGCTATGCCGTGTCAGCCAGCGCGTGCCGCGCCAGATCCGTTAGCGCCGCTAGGTCTCGAAGAAGCCCATTTTGACGCCCGCCAGCTGGATGACGTCATTGTCAGCCAGACGCGTCGCCTGAGCGCCGATCGCGGAGCCGTTGACGAGCGGATAGTCTTCGTTCTTGCCGCTGTCGACGTGCACGATGAAATAGCCATCGACGCGCCGCGTGATCGCGGCTACCTGCACTCCCGGGCGCCCGAGGGTCGTGAGCGCCTTGCTGAGCTCCAACTCGCGTCCGGCGAAGGCGCCGGAGAGCACCTGCAGCTTGGCGTTCTTGACAAGACTTGCGCCGTCGGCAAGCGCCCGCGCCTTGGCGGTGGCGGAGATTCCGGCCGCGGCCCGCTCCGCAGCCTCAGCCGCGGTGCGCAGCCTTTCAACAGGTCGCGCCGAGGGCTGGATCACCATGGTCTTTTCGAACTCGTCCTGCTGCTCGTCATCCTCCACGAAGCGCAGCTGGTGGTGGCCCACAGTGACGACATCGCCGTGCTGCAGGGCATGCTTCTTGATGAGCTTGCCGTTGACGTAGGTGCCGTTGGTGCTGTTCAGATCCTCGAGAAACGAATCATTGAGGATGTTGATGATCAGCGAGTGGTGGCCGCTGACGGCCGGATTATCGATGCGCACATCGTTATCCGGCAGGCGCCCAATGGTGTAGCGCTCCTTGGTCATGTTGTATTCAGCCATGACCTGACTATCCAGGCTTAAGACCAACCTTGCCATGTGAGACCTCTCGTCAGCCAAACCAGCCTAGGATCTTGTCGACAATTCCGCGGCGTGCGGGAAACGCGTCCAAAACGTTCGCCATGACGACCGAGATATTATCCCGCCCGCCATTATCATTAGCCAACTGAATCAATTGTTTAGCGACCGTATCTAGATTAGCACCAAAGGTGGTGAGCGTTAAGTGCATGTCGTCATCTTCCACCATATCGGAGAGCCCGTCCGAGCACAGTGCGTAGTAATCGCCCTTTTGCACGGGGACCTCCTGAACCTCAACGTCCACGTTCGGTTCAACCCCGAGCGCGCGTGTGACATAGTTCTTGTTGGCGGCGCGCTGTGCTTCCTCGGCGGAATAGAAGCCGCGATCAACGAGCTCCTGCAGGAGCGAGTGATCCATCGTCACCTGTTCGAACTTATCACTCCTTAGGCGGTACAGGCGCGAATCTCCCACATGCGCGATCGAGGCGCGATTATCAAAGAAGAGCATCGAGACGACGGTGGTGCCCATGCCCTCGCAGTTCGGCTGCGTGCGGGCCGTTTGATAGATGATCTTGTTGGCGCGATGAATGGCGTCGCGCAGGATAATGCTGGGGCGCGACATGCCGGATTCGCGGTCGAGCGCCTTTAAGTCCTGGCGGTCGACCGACTCGCGCACGAGGTTCACGATGGTCTTGACGGCGATGCCGCTCGCGACCTCGCCGGCGTTATAGCCGCCCATGCCGTCGGCGAGCACCAAGAGACCGATATCCGCATCGAAGGCGATCGTATCCTCATTGTGTTCGCGGACTTTGCCCGTGTCGGTCAGGCCGACACAGCGCAGCTTGCCTTTCAAAGTCATGCCGCGCCTCGGCATAAGTGCAGTGTGAAGCGCGTCACGGTGCAGCCCGGATTGTGGCCCGCGCCACGGGGTTAGCAGTCATGCAATCTGTACTCAACATCGACACCACGGCTCGCCCGCTCGTCCACCCCGATCCGGGCTGGCATAAGCTAGCATTGCCTTCAAGGTAGTCCGAGCGGCTAGTCACAAACCAGTCATTAAGCATCTCCCCGCGGCGAATCCTAGCCGAAGTTGTTGAACGAGCGTACCGCCCCCTTTCACTCCTCTTTACATCCAGGCCTACCCCATGGTCCGTGCCAGCAGTGTTTTTGCGTGCAGCGCCTGCGGGGCGCAGACCCCGAAATGGCAGGGCCAGTGCCCGCAGTGCGCGGCCTGGAACTCTCTGGAAAGACACGCAGCGGGCGCCGGCGGCCGGCCGGGCGCGGCCGCGTCGCAGAGTCTCGCGGCCTCCTCGAACGCGGCTGCCGAGCGTCTTATGACGGGGCAGGAGGAGCTCGATCGCGTCTTGGGCGGGGGCCTCCTCGGCGGCTCGGTGGCACTCCTCGGAGGCGATCCGGGCATTGGCAAGTCGACCCTGCTGCTGCAGGTGGCGGCGCATGTGGCGCAGTCGCGCCCGGTTTTGTACGCAAGCGGCGAGGAGTCCGTGGCGCAGGTCAGCCTGCGAGCACGGCGCCTCGGGCTTGCGGCACGGCACCTCACGCTCATGAATGAGAACGACCTAGATCAGGTGCTCGCGGTCGCGGTCGACAGTAAAGCGGAGCTCCTCGTCGTCGACTCGATCCAGACCGTGCAGCTCGGGGAGGGCGCGGCGCTCGCCGGGGCCGTGGTGCAGCTGCGCGAATGCACCGCACGGCTCGTGCGCTTCGCCAAGGCAAGCGGCACCGCCGTCGTCATCATCGGCCACGTCACCAAGGAGGGCGCGATTGCCGGTCCGCGCCTCCTTGAGCATCTGGTCGACACGGTGTTGTACTTTGAAAGCGAGGCCGGCAGCCGCTATCGCCTGGTGCGCGCGACCAAGAACCGCTTCGGCGCGGCGCACGAGCTTGGCTTCTTCGCCATGAGCGATGCGGGATTGAAGGAAGTGCGCAACCCGGGCGCCATTTTCCTTGCGCGCTCGAGTGAGCCTGCAGCCGGCAGCATCGTGACGGTCATGCGCGAGGGCGGCCGGCCGCTCTTGATCGAGCTGCAGGGCCTCGTCGATCGGATGCGCTTTGGAGCCCCACGCCGTGTGGCCCAGGGGCTCGACGCCAACCGCGTGGCCATGCTGCTCGCGGTATTG
>Ga0302325_10005510_pt1 | contig 28720 bp, 30 predicted proteins | sample Palsa_T0_2_FD_201948 | JGI IMG/M metagenome (GOLD analysis project Ga0302325, IMG submission 201948) | Peat permafrost microbial communities from Stordalen Mire near Abisko, Sweden - Palsa_T0_2 | ecosystem: Environmental > Terrestrial > Soil > Palsa > Peat permafrost | place: Sweden: Abisko...
CGCCGACGCGGATGCCCCGGCGCCGCAGCTCGCGCAGCAGCGGGGCCGCCTCCGGATCGGTCAGCGTGTGCGGGTCCCACAGCTCGAAGTAGCTGGCCAGCAGGGCCTCGGTCGGCTCGACCCCGGCCTGCGCCATGATCTGCTCCAGCGTGCCGCTCGTGTACTTGGCGTCGGCCGCTACCCACATCTCGTGCTCCGCGGCGCAGAGCGCGGCCGCGACCACCTTGGCCTCGCCCGCGGGGAAGTGCGGTGCGCACACCTCCCGCCACAGCGCCTCGTGGTCGATCGTGTGCCAGGGGGTCAGCGTCCCGCCCCAGTCGAAGATCACCGCCGCTACCGCCACGGTTCACATCCTAGGAGGGCTGCTGCGGATGTGACGTACGCCGCGATCGCGGCGGAATAGCTTGTGTGGCAAACTGTTAGATAGTAGGAAGCGTGCTCCGGGGTCGGTGAAACTCCGAACCGGCGGTGACAGTCCGCGACCCAGAGTTCCCGGGTTATGGCCCGGGGGATCTGGTTGATCCGGTGAAACTCCGGGACCGACGGTTAAAGTCCGGATGGGAGGCAGCACGCGCGCGTCAGGCTTACGCTTGCCGCGCATAATGCGCGTACGCACGTCTCGCGCCCCCCGGAGCCAGGGTGTTCCGAGGAGAGGACGCGGATGTTCACAGGCATCGTGGAAGAGCTCGGCGAGACCGTCGCCGTCGATGACCTGGGCGACGCGGCGCAGCTGACCGTACGTGGCCCGCAGGTGACGCAGGACGTGGCCAACGGTGACTCCATCGCGGTCAACGGCGTATGCCTGACCGTGGCCAGCACCTCGGGCGACACGTTTACCGCCGACGTGATGCGAGAGACGCTGAACCGTTCCAGCCTCGGCGCGCTCGCGCCCGGGACGCCGGTCAACCTGGAGCGTTCCGTCCGCCTCGCGGACCGGCTGGGTGGCCATCTCGTTCAGGGGCACGTCGACGGGACCGGCACGATCATCTCCCGCACCCCGGCCGAGCACTGGGATGTGGTCCGGATCGGTTTGCCGCCGGGGCCTCCCGACCTGGCCCGCTACGTCGTGGAGAAGGGCTCCGTCGCCGTGGACGGGATCAGCCTGACGATTGTTTCCGTCTCGGCCACCTGGTTCGAGGTGAGCCTGATCCCGGAGACGCTGAAGCGGACCACGCTGGGCGCCAAGCAGCCCGGGGAGACGGTCAACCTGGAGGTCGATGTGATGGCCAAGTACGTGGAGAAGCTGCTCAACGCCCAGGGCCCGGCAGTAAATCCGGCAGCAGACGGAGCGCAGTCATGAGCGCCCGGCTGCGTTCCCGGACCCAGGTCCTGGACACGGTGGAGCAGGCTATCGCGGACATTGCCGCGGGCCGGCCGATCATCGTGGTGGACGACGCGGACCGGGAGAACGAGGGCGATCTGGTCTTCGCGGCCAGCCAGGCCACGCCCGAGCTGCTCGCGTTCACCATCCGGCACGCCCGGGGCCTGATCTGCGTGCCGATGCTGGGCGAGGATCTCGACCGGCTGAACCTGCCCCAGATGACCAGCGACAACCAGGAGCACATGGGCACCGCGTTCACGATCAGCGTGGACGCGCGCACCGGCATTACGACCGGCATCAGCGCCGCCGACCGGGCCCGCACCATCCAGCTGCTGGCCAGCCCCGATACGCAGCCGGCGGACCTGGTCCGGCCCGGCCACCTGTTCCCGCTCCGGTACACCGAGGGCGGCGTGCTGCGCCGCGCCGGGCACACCGAGGCCGCCGTGGACCTGGCCCGGCTGGCGGGCCTGCCGCCCGCGGGCGTGGTGACCGAAATCGTCAACGAGGACGGCACGATGGCCCGGCTGCCCCGGCTCCGCGAGTTTGCCGACTCCCGTGGCCTGACGCTGATCTCGATCGAGCAGCTGATCGACTACCGGCGCCGCACGGAGCCCACGGTCACCCAGCGGGCCCGGACCCGGCTGCCGAACGCCTACGGCGAATGGCAGGCCTACGGCTACCAGAGCACGATCGACGGCACCGAGCACATGGCCCTGGTCCTGGGCGATCTCGACGACGGCGAGGACGTGCTGGCCCGGGTGCATTCCGAGTGCCTGACCGGCGACGTCTTCGGCTCGCTGCGCTGTGACTGCGGCGCGCAGCTGGAGGCCGCGATGTCGCTGATCGCGGCGGAAGGCCGCGGCGTGGTGCTCTACCTGCGCGGGCACGAGGGCCGGGGGATCGGCCTGCTCAGCAAGCTGCGCGCCTACCAGCTGCAGGACCACGGCTCGGACACGGTCGACGCCAACCTGGAGCTCGGCCTCCCGGTCGACGCGCGCGACTACTCCACCGGCGCGGAGATCCTCCATGACCTCGGCGTGCGCTCGGCCCGGCTGCTGACCAACAACCCCGCCAAGGTCGAGGGCCTGGTCCGGTACGGGCTCGAGGTGACGCGCGTCCCGCTGCCCGTGCCGGTCACCGTCCACAACCTCCGGTATCTGGCCGCGAAACGTGACCGTCTCGGTCATAAGATCGAAAATTTGCCGAACGGAACCGCCGCCGGGCCGAACTCAGGTCCAGGGACGATCATGGAGTCGGCGTGAGCGGCGAGGGGCGTCCGGTCCTGGACACGGTGGACGCCAACGAGCTGACGCTGGCCATCCTCGGCACCCGCTGGCATGAGGAGATCACCGACGCCCTGGTGGAGCGGGCCGCCGCGGCCGCGGTCGCCTGCAGCATCGACGATCCGCTGGTGCTGCGGGTCGCCGGAGCCGTCGAACTGCCGGTGGTGGCGGCCGAACTGGCCCGCTACCACGACGCGCTGGTCTGCGTCGGCGCGGTGATCCGCGGCGGTACCCCGCACTTCGAGTACGTCTGCGACGCGGTGACCGCCGGCCTGACCCGGGTGGCCCTGGACGCGGGCACGCCCGTCGGCAACGGCGTGCTGACCTGTGACACCATCGAGGACGCCCGCGATCGGTGCGGGCTGCCGGGCAGCCGCGAGGACAAGGGCTGGGAAGCGGTCGTGGCCGCGCTGGACACCGCGCTGCTGCTGCGTTCCATCCGCTGTTCCGGCCCGGACCGGCGGCCGACGCAGCCCCGGCCGCGCGGCGTCAGGACGGGTTCGCCCCGCCGTTGATGCCGCGCCGCACCATGGCTTTTGTTCAGCTAACCAACCGCCACGGCGGCGGGACGTAGGGTTAGCGGCGAGAAGCCCGTCCGTCCCGCCGTCCCGTCGCGCCCGTTGTCCCCGAAAGGTTCTTCCGTGCTCTCCCTCGTCCTGCCGAAGGGCTCGCTGGAGCGAGCCACCCTGGAGCTGTTCGACGCCGCCGACCTCACCGTCCGGCGCTCCTCTGACCGCGACTACCACGCCTCGATCGACGACCCGCGGATCGAGCGGGTCCGGTTCCTGCGCCCGCAGGAGATCCCCTCTTACCTCGAGCGCGGCCTGTTCGACCTGGGCATCACCGGGCGCGACTGGATCTCCGAGACCCAGGCCGAGGTGGTGTCGCTGGGCGAGCTGCAGTACTCCAAGGCCACGACGCAGCCGGTGCGGGTGGTGCTGGCGGTGCCCGAGAACGCTCCGTGGCAGACCGCGGCCGACCTGCCCGAGGGAGTCCGGATCAGCACCGAGTTCCCCTCGCTGACCCGGCGGTACCTGGATTCCCACGGGGTGAAGGCGGTGGTCATCCCGTCCTACGGCGCGACCGAGGCCAAGGTCCCGGACATTGTGGACGCGATCGTGGACCTCACCGAGACCGGATCCTCGCTGCGCAAGAACGGCCTGCGGATCCTGGACACCCTGCTGTCGAGCTACACCGAGCTGGTGGCCAGCGCCGCCGCCTACGCCGACGAGGGCAAGCGCGCGGCGATGGAGGACATCGCGCTGCTGCTCAGCGGGGCGATCCAGGCTCGCGGCAACGTGCTGCTCAAGCTCAACGTCCCGGCTGACAAGCTCACCGCGGTGACCGAGATGCTGCCCGCGCTGTCGTCCCCGACGATCCTGTCGCTGGCGCGCGGCAACATGAACGCCATCGAGACCGTCGTGCCCAAGCGCGGCGTCAACACCCTGATCCCGGCCCTCAAGGCGGCCGGCGCGCAGGACATCCTGGAGATCCCCATCTCGAAGATCGTCGAATAACTAAAGCTCAGGTACCGTTGTTAGCGCTGTATCCGATGCTTGAGGTGGTCACGTGCGCGACGTCCTGAACGACATCATGAAGTGGTGGGACGCCGACGAGACGTTCGGATTGGCCACGGTGGTCCGCACATTCCGCAGCGCGCCGCGTGAGCCCGGCGCCGCGCTGGCGGTCGGCGCCGACGGCGAGGTGGTCGGCAGCGTGTCGGGCGGCTGCGTCGAGGGCGCCGTCTACGAGCTGTGCGGCGAGGTCACCTCGACCGGCCAGCCCGTCCTGCAGACGTACGGGGTCAGTGACGACGACGCCTTCGCCGTGGGCCTGACCTGCGGCGGCATCCTGGACGTGTTCGTCGAGCCGGTCAGCCGCGAGCTGTTCCCCGAGCTGGGGGACCTGGCGGCCGCCGTGGAGCGCGACGAGTCCGTGGCCGTCGCCACCGTGATCAGCGGCCCCGGCACGATCGGCGCGCGCCGGATCATCTACGCGGACGGCACGACGGCGGGCAGCCTGGGCGCGGGCGACCGGCTGGACGCCGCGGTGGACGATGACGCCCGCGGCATGCTCGCTCAGGGGCAGACGGCCATCCGCCGCTACGGCACCCAGGGTGAGCGGCGCCACGACGAGCTGGCCGTGTTCGTGAACTCGTTCGCGCCACCACCGCGGATGATGGTGTTCGGCGCGATCGACTTCGCGGCCGCGGTGGCGCGGGTCGGCAAGTTTATGGGGTACCGCGTCACCGTGTGCGACGCGCGCGGCGTGTTCGCCACCACGGCCCGGTTCCGCGACGCGGACGAGGTCATCGTGGAGTGGCCGCACCGCTATCTGGCCGGGGCCGACGTGGACGAGCGCACGGTTATCTGCGTGCTGACCCACGATCCCAAGTTCGATGTCCCGCTGCTGGAGGTGGCGCTGCGCACCCCGGCCGGCTACATCGGCGCGATGGGCAGTCGCCGCACCCACGAGGATCGCCTGGCCCGGCTGCGCGAGGCCGGGCTGACCGAGGCGGAGCTGTCCCGGCTGCGGTCACCGATCGGCCTGGATCTCGGCGCCCGTACCCCCGAGGAGACCGCGATCTCGATCGCCGCCGAACTGATCCAGCTCCGCTGGGGCGGATCCGGGCGCCCCCTGACCTCGACCGACGGCCGCATTCATCCCGTGACCGCGGCCCGCGAGTAAGTCCCGCCGCGGCGCCCCATCCATCTCGTGCGGCCCGTTCCGTTCCTGCCGCACCGCCGCACCGCCGCACTGTTCCCGCCCCATCGGTCACAGAGGCTTCCAGTCCGCCAGGCACTCAACCCGCCAGGCACTCAACCCCGCCCGTGGACGGTCAGTCTTTCCGGCCGGACACCGCCAGCGTCGCGCCGATTCCGATCATCACCAGGCCCCCCGTCCCGCCGATGAGTTCCAGCCGCCGTGGCGACCGCCCGAACCAGGCCCGCGCGGACCCGGCCACGAGCGCCCAGCCGCTGTCGGAAAGCAGCGCGATCCCGGCGAAGATAGCTCCGAGCAGCAACATCTGCTGCGGAACCTGACCGGCCGGACGGTCGACGAACTGCGGCAGTACGGCGGCGAAGAATACGATCGCCTTCGGGTTTCCGATGCCGACCACGAACCCGTCGGCCATGACCCGGGCGACGCTCTTGTTCTCGATCCGCGATCCGAGCATCTCAGCGAGCTTCTGCCGGTGCCGGATCGCCTGGACTCCCAGGAAGATGAGGTACGCCGCGCCGCCCAGCTTGACGATCGTGAAGACCATGACCGATCGCTCGACGAGCGCGCCGATCCCGAACGCGACCGCCACCACCTGTACATACACGCCGACGGTGTTACCGGCCACGGTGGCTACCCCCGCCATCCGCCCGAGCGCGAGGGCCCGGCTCACGGTGAACAGCACGCTCGGTCCCGGCACCACGATCAGGGCAAAGGCGGTGAGCGTAAAGGCGAGGAGGTGCGCCGTGGGAAGCACGCCGCGAGCCTAACCCGGGGCCCCCTCCGGGGCCACCGCATTTTTCGGCCGGAGGCTCTTTACCGGACGTGCACTCCCGTTGATCGTCACTCCCGCGGCCCGACTCCCGCGGCCCGACTCCCGCGGCCCGACTCCCGCGGCCCGACTCCCGTGGGGCCCGACTCCCGCGGGCCCGACTCCGACGGGCCCCACTCAGGTCGCCCACCCGCCGCGCGCCCTCACTCTCCGGGGGCATCATTCCCCTGCGGCCGGCGCCTCTCATCTCGGCTTTCCGCCGGTCATCGATAGCCTTGACCTCATGCAGCCGCCTGTCGCCGGAATCTTGCTGGCCGCGGGCGAGGGCAGCCGTCTGGGCCAGCCCAAGGCCCTGGTCGAGATCGCCGGCCAGCGACTCGTCGATCGCGGTTGCCGAATGCTCCGCGACGGGGGAGCGGACCCCATCGTGGTCATCACCGGTGCCGCACCCGTCGACGTACCCGGCGCACTAGTCGTGCACAACCCCGCCTGGGCCAGCGGCATGGGGTCATCGCTGGCCACGGGGCTTTCCGCCCTGCAGTCCCTGCCCGGCGAGTGCGGCGCCGCCGTGGTGGCGCTGGCCGACCAGCCCCTGGTGGGTTCCGGGTCGGTCCGCCGGCTCATCGCCGCCCGCGTTGCCGGCGCGAGCATCGCGGTCGCCGCCTACGATGGTCGGCCGCGGAACCCAGTCCTGATCGCGCGCGAGCACTGGGCGGAGGTCCTCACCCTGGCCCAGGGAGACGCCGGCGCCCGCCCCTTCCTCCGGGCTCATCCCGACCTCGTCATGTTGATCGAATGCGGCGATACCGGCAGCCCCGACGACATCGACACCCCCGAAGATCTGGCGCGCGTCGCCCAGGCCCTGCTGCACCGCGATCAGTGCTAGCCGAATGCGCCTCGCGACACGAACGTAACTTTTGCCTTGCATCGACGGTCGTGGTGGCCGGGACGCCGCTGCTGGTCGCGATCCGGCCCGGCACCGGGGCGGGGCCCCCGCTGCTGCTCGCCAACGGCATCGGCGCCAGCCTGGAGGCCCTCCAGCCGTTCGTCGACGCGCTCGACCCGGCGATCACAGTGATCCGCTTCGACGTCCCCGGCGTGGGCGGCTCTCCGCTGCCCGCCCGGCCCTACCGGTTCGCCACCTTGGCCTGGCTGCTGCGCGGCCTGCTCAGCAAGCTCGGCTACCAGACCGCCGACATCCTCGGCATCTCCTGGGGCGGCGGGCTGGCCCAGCAGTTCGCGCTGTCCAGCCCGTTGCGGTGCCGGCGGCTGATCCTGGTGGCCACAGCGACCGGGCCGCAGACGATGGTGCCGGGCAATCCGCTGGTGCTGGCGAAGATGCTCAGCCAGCGCCGGCACCTGGATCCGGATTACGCCCGCCGGATCGCCGGCGAGCTGTACGGAGGAAGCGCGAGAACAGATGCGGATACGATCACCGGGATCCTCCGCCAGGAACACGCCGGCCCGCTGCGGGGTTACCTGTACCAGCACGCCGCCGGACTGGGGTGGACCTCGCTGCCGTTCCTGCCGCTCATCCGCCAGCCCACCCTGGTGCTCGCGGGCGACGACGACCCGATCATCCCGCTGGCCAACGCCAAAATCCTGGCCGCGCTGATCGCTAGCGCGCGGCTGCACGTCTACCACGGCGGCCACCTTGAGCTGGTGACCCGCCCAGGCCTGCTCGCGCCCGTGGTCGCCGGTTTCCTGGCCCAGGGCAGCCCGCGCGAAGCCTCATCCGTGCCCAGATACAACCCCTGACAACACCTCAGAGGCCGACGGAGGCGTTGCCACCCAACGGTCGACGCAGATCTGGTAGTCCCGATCTCGGCCGGAGCTAGGGCGTATCGAGGTTGTTGCCCTAGGCAATGAGCCGGTCGAGCAATTCGAAGGTCTCGTATGGCTGGCCGGCGTCGCCGAAGTGCCCGTCATCGCGGACGATCTGCGTGCCGCCCAATTGCTCGAACATGGAACGTCCTTGGGTGTCGCCGCAGCCGTACCGGTCGTCGCGCGAATTGATGAAGTACAGATCGCGGACATGGGCTTTGATGGCCGACCAATCGTAGCCGCCCGGCGAGCCCTGCGATTAGGTGCCGGACGATTTCAGCTACACCGGATTGCGCTGGACGCCCCAGCTGCGGGTGACGGTCTCGCCCGGTTTGAGCACGATGAGACTGTCGCCGGTGACGAAGGCGTTGGGCGGGCAGGTCATCGGCTCGATCGCGACGGCTTTCCGGTGTCGGCCGCCGTGCAGCGTGTCGCTGGTGAACACCTGGAGCCAGGGGCAGTCCGCGCCGGCCCACAGCGAAACCTGCGATCCGCCCGTACGAAGGTGCGCCCAGGCCCGGCCGTCATTCTCCCGTATCAGGCCGGTAAGCGCATGGTCGAGGACGGAGCTGCCAATTCGGCGCGGGCGCCGGAAGTCGCACACCGCGCCCTCGAGGTCCTGGACCGGGCCAGACGGGATGCCACGCTCATCCACCGGCAGCCACTGCGTCGCGGGCAGCGCCAGCTCCCAGTCATCCACCGGGGATGATCCGGCCGACGACGGACCGGCGCTGAGATAAGGATGCTGCCCAAAGCCGTACGGTGCGGGACGCGTACCGCAGTTGGCAGCGGAGATCGTGACCTCCAGCCCGGCGGCCGAGGACAGCCGGTACTCGGCCTCGACCTCCAGACAGAAGGGGTACCCGGCGTAGCCGTGCGGAAGGTGCCGCAGCACGATGCTGTCCGGCTCGTGCCGCACCGGCAGCCACGCGACGAACCGGGTGAGCCCGTGGATCGCGTTACCATTCCCCGCTTCGCTGAGGTCCAGCTGGTAGGTGACGCCGTCGAACTCATAGCGGCCGTGGTCGACGCGGTTGGGCCAGGGGGCGAGAAGCTGCCCGGCGGCACCTGGTGGCAGTTCGTCCGCCTCGTAGCCGAAGACCAGCGGAGTACCGCCGTGGCTGAGCTCGCGCAGTCCGGCACCGAGCTCGGTCACCACCGCGCGATAGTCGCCAGCCGAAATCTCGTACTGCGCACCCGTGACCGGTATCCCCGGCCCCTGGCTGCCCGCGCTGGTCGCGCTACTCGCGTTGCCCGGACTGCCGGACAGGGAAGGAGTGTCAGGAGTCATGCTTGTCATCCTCGCAGTGGACGGGCCCCGATGCGCATCCGGGCGCAGAACTAACCCGTCAGGAGATCGAAAGGGCCAGTGCCGCGGCGCACCCGGCGATGAGCCCCCACGTCAGCTCGGCTCCGGTCGCCCGGCCCGCGGTCAGCAACCGCCGCGCCGCGGGCTCGACCGGTTTCTGGCCCGCGAAGGCGCGCAGGACGGCCGAGACCTCTTCGGCGGCCTGGCCCCGCGCGGCGCAGTGCAGCAGGGTGGCGGCCAGCGCGGTAGTCCGCTGCTCTGCGTAGCAGGTGACGGCGGCGCCGAGCCAGTCGGCCAGCCACACTGCTTTCGTCCCGCCGGCGGTCGCGCCGCCCAGCAGGCGGAGGGCCAGCAACAGACCGCTGATCATGCTGTCCCCGCTCGGCGTCAGGCCAGGCCCGAGTCCCACCAGGCTCTCGGCAATTTCGGCCGCGCTGGCCAGGTCCCCGGCCGCGCAGCGTGCGGCGAGGACAGCCGGCGCGTCATGCCCGTCCAGGCCGGGCCGGTACTCAGCCGCCGAATACACCCGGGCCAAGCTGGCCACGCCGTGCTCCAGACGGCCCCGGGACAGGGGGCCGACCACCGGGGACGGATCCCACCAGCGGCGGACCTGGACATCCATCCCGCAGGCCAGGACCCGGCCATTGCCCGCCCAGGCCCGGTCTTCCCGCCCTGCGGTACGGCCTTCCCGCCCTGCGGTACGGCCTTCCCGCCCTGCGGTACGGCCTTCCCGCCCTGCGGTACGGCCTTCCCGCCCTGCGGTACGGCCTTCCCGCCCTGCGGTACGGCCTTCCCGCCCTGCGGTACGGCCTTCCCGCCCTGCGGGCCCGGCCGGCTCCTGGGCGCCCGCAGGAGGGGCCGGACCGTCCTGGCCGGGCAGCTTCAGCGTGATCGCGTTCGGCAGGCAGATGACGCCCGGTGCGGTCAGCGCGATGACCTGCGGCTCACCCGCGTACTCGCCGAAGTCCAGGTAGATGACGTCCGGCAGGACCGCGATGACGCGACCGGCCTGAAGTGGTTCGCGCAGCAGCCGGTGCAGCGCCAGGCTCGCCACGCCCGGGACCGCGCGCGGGACGGCCCGGCTGGGGAGAGCCGGCGGAGTTGCTGGGGCACCGGCCCGGGCCCGGCCGGTCGCGCGTCCGCCAGCCGTGCGCTGGCCGCTGCTGCGCTGGCCGTTGCTGTGCTGGCCGGGACTGGGCTCGCTGTTCCTCGGCCTGCTGTTACTGGGCTGGCCAGCCGACGGCAATATCGGGGCGGCTGCCCCGGGAATTATGCCGCGCGTCACGCCTTCCACAGTACCGCCCGGAACTGCCCGCCAGGGGTGCGCCAGGCATAGAACGTAATTGATAAAGCTGCCCTATCTGGCAAAAGGAAAAAATCCAGCCGGGCGGCATTCGCGCGCGACCGCTGGGCCGCTATCTGCCAGACCGGAAGATATCAGAAATTAATCCGCGCTCGCGTCACACCCGGGCCGGGAAGCCGACGCCAGCGAAAGGCTAGTGAGCGTATAAGCGCGGCAGTGCCGGAGGGAAGGGCCGACGGGGCTGCTTGGGGAGCGGGGGACCGTCAGCCCCGCCGGCTATTGAACCCTAGCCCTTGGCGTGGGCCAAGAGGGGTAAATCCATAAACCATGTAAGGTATCTGAAATAGTTGCGTTTAGTGATCGGCCTGAGGCGATTTTGCGGTCGATGTGCCGGTGTTGCGGAGCGAGAAGAGTGTAACTGTGGCTTGCCAGCGTGACGCCCGGATAAGCCAGTACCGGCCAATAGGCTAGGGATAACCCGGCCCGAGCTGAGGCGACGTGCGGCGGTGCCCCGCCGGGGTGGCCTGCTGCGGCCCAAGCTGGCCGTTGCGAATGGCCTCGGCGGCCAGAATGCCGAAGAGGTAGAAGTACGCCGCTTCCTCATCCTCGAAAAACCGGACCTCGTGCCGGACCCGGTCGGCTGAGCTGAACACCTCGTAACCGCCCCGGCTTTGGACGAGGCACATCGCGCCGTCGACTTCGGCGTCTATCGCATACGCCGACTGCGGGATGGACGCCTGCTCAAGCAGCTGGGAGAAGACGGCCTGCGCGGTCACCCGGTTCCTGCGGCCTGATCTCCGGCCGGCATTGGTGTGACGGCCCACGGAATTGCCGTGCGCCCGGCTCATGGCGGCCGTTTCGCGGGCCAGCGGCGGATCGTCGTAGGCCATCTCGACGGGCATCACGGGAGCGGGCTGCGGCACGGCCGGCCGGGCGCTGGTGATGGCGAGCCGCGGCGGGATGCCCCGCCCGTTGACCGGCGCGTTGACCGGCGCTGGCTGGCCCCACCGGACCAGATCCCCGGGCGCGGGCGAGCCGTGCCAGGCCGCCGCTGCGTCCGAGGTCGGCTGATGGTTGTTCGTGGGGCGCAGCACTTCGTTCGGTTCCCAGTCCCCGGCCGGGTCGCTGCCGGACCCGAGGGGCGCACGCGCGTGGCTACCCGGACGTGAATTCCACGCCGCAGGCGATGCGGGGGCGGCGCGACTGGGTGCCTCCCATTCGCCTGCGGTGACCGGGTTCCAGGAGAGCGTGTCCTGGTCCTGCGGATCCCACCGGCTGGGCTCCCGCCAGCTGCCCGGCTGGACCCCGCTGCGGTCCCAGTCCATTGAGCCGTGACCGTTCCGCGCGTCCTGGGCCGCGGCGTCGGCCGCGTCCCGGCCGCTCCAATCCCCGGTGTCGTGGGGGGAGCGGGTACTCCAGCCGCCGGAGTCCGCAGCATCCCGCTCGGCGCCCCAGCCGTTTTGGCCGTGACCGTTCCGTGCCTCCCGTGCGGCCGCCTCGGCGATCTCACGGGCGCTCCACCCGCCGGTGGCCCGGCCGTCCGCCGCGGCCGTGGCGCGGGCGTCGTAACCCTCCCGCGCGGCCAGCTCAGCGACCTCACGGGCGCTCCAGGTGCCGGTGTCGGGTGCTTCCCAGCCCCCGGTGTCCCGGACCCGCCAGCCGCCCCGGCCCCGGGGCTCCGTCGAGTCCGGCGGATCTACGTCGCGCACGGCGGCCCAGGTCCCGGTGTCGCGCGGATCCTGTGCATGCTCATCGCGCGCGTCCCAGCCGCCGAAACCCGAGTCGCCACCGTTCCAGCTGCCCGGCTCGCGCGTGCTGGGCCAGGACGGGCCGGTGTCGATCAGTTCCCGCGGTCCGCCGATCTGGCGGAGCGGGCCGGTGTCGGGCGCGTAACCGTAGTCCCGCGGGTTGGACGCCCAGGTCTCCCGGTGGCCGTTCTCCCAGGAACCGGGCTGACTGGCGTCGGCCGGGTCGAGCAGCGCAAGCTCGTACTCGCCCCGCTCCTCCCGCAGTTCGATGATCTCCTGGCGCGGCACCACGACCTCGAACACGCCGCGGTCCACTTCCCAGAAGCCCAGCCGCCGCGCCAGGTACAGGTCGCGGCCCAGATAGGCGATGTGCAGCCGTTCGCCCAGGTCGTCCAGCACCATGCAGCGCTCGCCGCGGTACCGCCCGATGGGGCGCGCCTCCCACAGGGCGTCGATCTCGTCCACGCTGACCCGCTTGCGCCAGTGGCCGGAGGAGGAGCGGAAGCCAAGCTCCTCCGGCGGCGGGTAGGCCGCGAACAAGGTGACCTCTTCGTCGGACGGCCCAACGCCCGCCTGATAGGAAGCACCCTGGAAGCTCGCCATGAGCCGGTATCGCATGCCTCATACCTCCCTTGTCGGCCGCCGCCACGCCAGCCCGTCGTAGCGGGCGATGAGGTCATCGCCCCGCACGGTGAGCCGGGATATGGAGGCACCCACCGGAATCGGCATGGGATCGGTGTAGAACTCGGGAATCACCCGGACGTGTGAGGTGGCCATGGTGGCGCGTGCCGAGGGGGACAGCTCCTGCCATCCGCCGCCGGGCTCACCCGGCCCCGAGGCCGCGACGTACGTGTCCATCTCCCGCGCCAGCCAGGAGAGGAAGTAAACCTCCGGCATTTCGGCGGTGAATTCGGAGCCTTCGTAGCCGAGGCCGAGGGCGACAAAGCATTCCGCCGGATCGCGGAAGGCGACGTCGCGCCCACGGTAGACGAAACCGGCGATGATGGAACGCTGCCCGTTGAGGTACGGCCCCACCAGCCGGGGCGGTACGACCTTCCGCATCGGCGTGCCTGGCTCGATACTCATAGTCGGCTGCTCGGTCCGGGTCACCGGGCCGCCGACAGCCGTGCAGCGGGCAGCCCGGCCGCGGGAACTGGCCGGCCGCCGGATCCGGTGGAGCTGGAAGGGTCGCGTCCGCTCCGCGCAGCCGCGCGGGAAGGATATGCAGTGGGCCGCCAGCCAACCGCGAACCTCACCTTAAGCTCCTCTCCGCGTACCCCGCCCAGAATCCCTGTGTTACCAGGGAATGACATCGAACTCTTCCCCGCAGGAGTGTTCTGCCGCACATGAGAGTCCCATATTCACAATGCGCTCTCAACTGTTTCTGGCAATTAGGTGACTCTGAGCCAGGTCAGGCTCCTGATAAGAGCCGTCCCATTACTTAATGAAGTCATCTGGTTACTAGAAGCTCTTTGCCGGCCGAACGATTATCACCGTATCCCGGCGCCTCCGGGCGGCGCGCTAAAACCAATCTTGTGATAGGGCTCACGCCGTGCCCAATTCCGGAAGTGCAGGCCGCGCTGGCCCAGGAAATCGGCGTCTGGCCATGTCCGCGCCCGGAGACCGCTATAAGCCTGAATGAGCGCAATGGGCCCGGATGAGACGGATATCCTGTTGAGGCTGGTGGGTCAGCCGTGCCGAGCGCGCGCGAGCCCGGCACAGCGTAGGGTCAGATCCGTGGCTGGGCTGAACGTCGGCGGCCAGCAGTTCGCCGGCGACGATGGGGCACCGGATCCGCATCTCGCCGCGGTCCTGTCGGCGTATGCGGATGGTCGTGAAACTGAACGGGCCGCTCTGGGGGCTCTCTCCCGTGCGCGGCTGCTCATCCCGCTCGTCGAGCTCGAGGCCGGCGAGGACGTCTCCCCTGGACCTGCGGAGCACGGCCAGTCCCGGGCTGCGGAGCATAGCCAACACGAACACCCGGCCCGCGATGCCTGCGCCGCCCCGGGTACGAAGGAAATGGCGTTCCCCACGCTTATCGGCCGGGACGGTCGTCCCGCGCTGCTCGTCTTTACCTCCCTGGACGCACTCGCCCGCTGGCGGCCCGACGCCCGGCCCGTTCCGGCCCTGGCCCGTCAGGTCTGGGGCAATGCCGTGGCCGATGCCTGCGCCGTGGTCATCGACGTGGCCGGGCCGGTCCCGCTCGCCGTCGACGGGGCCCGGCTCAGCGCCCTGGCCAGCGGCGAGCCGCCACCAGCGCCCCAGGACGACCCTGACGTGCACGCTGAGGTCACTGAAGCCCTGGCCGGTGAGCCAGCCATCGTCGGGGCCCGGCTCGCCCCGGGCTCAGACGGCCCCGAAGGTACCGACCTCGCGATCCGCCTGACGTTCCGCCCGGCCCAGGTTTCCGGAGACGCGGAGACCCTGCCGGTCCAGCGCGCAGCTCAGGCGATCGCGGCCCGTCTCGCCGGCCGGCTGCGCCGGGGGATCGAGGTCTCGGCAGTCCCGGCTCCCGGCCCTCGCCGATGACCGGTGCCGTGACCCAGGCCGTGACCCGCGCCGTGACCCGCGCCGGGTCGGCCGCTGGTGACGTCGTGGCTGGGTACCGCGGTCGCGCGCGTGGCGGGCCGCCCGGCGGCGTAGTGCGGGCACTCCTCCAGCGGGCGCCGGGTCAGCTCACCGAACGAGCTATGAGACCCAGCTGGCCTCGGTGGATGTCCGGGGATGTTACCCGGAGGCGGGGTCGACTCCGGTGGTGACCCATGGCCGGGCGACCCGGGCGATGTCGGTGTCGGAGGCGCGGGTGAACGCGTCGAGCTTCAGGAAGTGCCGGGCGATGGTGAGCCCGAGGATGCTGCTGACGATCAGCGCCGCGCGCAGGCTGGCATCCTCGCCGCCCATGGCGTGGCTCAGGTTGGCGACCCGCTCATTCAGGAACGCGCTCATCGAGGCTGCTGCCTCGGGTGCGGTGAGCATGGACCGCACGAGAGCTTTGGTCTCCGGGGGCAGGGTCCCGAGCCGGACGTCCAGGACGTCGTGCAGATGGGCCTCAATCTCGTCCGGAGCGGCTTCCCCCAGCTGGATGGCCATGGCGAAGAGCGCGGCCTTCGATCCGTAGTGCTGCATGACCAGGGACGGGTCGACTTTCCCGCGCTGGGCGATGCGGCGGATGGTGGTTGCCTCCAGGCCGCGCTCCCCGAACTCCGCACGTGCTGCGTCCAGGATGCGCTGTGCGGTGGCGGCACGCTTCGCGGCTCTGCTTCTCGGCTCACTCACACCGTTCACTCTACCGTTGTTGAGCGAATGGTGTACGGTTGGCTCAACAAGCGATGAGTGAGGTCGTGGCCTCAGCGGTCCGCCATCGGGGAGTGAGGAGCAGCCATGACAGCACCTGCCGGTAAGACCGCCCTGATCATCGGCGCGTCACGTGGGCTGGGCTACGCGCTCGCCGCCGAGTACCTGGCCCGAGGCTGGCAGGTGACCGCAACGGTGCGGGGAGCCGGGCGGACCGGGTTGCACGACCTGGCCAGGTCGTCCGCTGGCCGCCTTGTCGTGGAGACAGTCGACATCACGGTTCCTGAGCAGGTCGCGGCGTTGCACGAGCGTCTGGCCCAGACGACGTTCGACCTGCTGTTCGTCAACGCCGGGGTGACCAACGGCCCCGAGGAGACCGTCGCCGACGTGTCCACCGACACCTTCGTCCGCCTGATGGTGACCAATGCGCTGAGCCCGATGCGCGTCGTGGAGATACTGCAGGATCTCGTCGCTCCGAACGGCGCGATCGCAGTGATGTCCTCAGGCCAGGGGAGTGTCAGCAACAATGACAAGGGCGGCTTCGAGGTCTACCGGGCGAGCAAATCCGCGTTGAACCAGTTGATGCGCAGCTTCGCCGCACGCCACGCCGACGACCCGCACACGCTGCTGCTGATGGCGCCCGGCTGGGTGCAGACCGACCTGGGCGGCCCTGCCGCGCGCCTGACGATCGGCCAGAGCATCCCTGGCGTGGCCGGCACGATCGAGGCCCAGGCCGGCCAGGGCGGGCTGCAATACCTGGACTACCAGGGTCAGGCCGTCCGCTGGTAGCGCGTGCGGTCCGCCGCCCCCTCAGACCGCTCCAAGATCGCTTCCGGCACCGCAACGGCCCTGTTCCGGCTGGCCTGGCCTGTTGACTCCGTACCGGGGTACGGGCGCTAAGTTCGGGATCATGGCTGGGCTGACGATAGGCAAGTCGCCGCTGCCGAGGGAGTTGGCGTCGAGACCGTGCGCTTTAACCAGCGCCGGGGACTGCTGACCGTGCCTGAACCGGAGCGCCGGGGCTACCGGGAGTACTCCGACGCGGACCAGCGGCGGCTCGCCTTTATCCTCCGGGCGCGAGCACGCCCCGGCTGACCTGCCACCGCTTGCGCTGTCTTCGAAACTGTAGTCACCGCTGAGCGGGCAGGACAGGGCGGGGAGCGAGCATACGATCGACGGGGCGCCGGGGGGCCATAGGATCGAGGGCATGCTTCGCTGGCTGACCGCGGGTGAATCGCACGGGCGCGCGCTCGTGGCCATCTGCGAGGGAGTACCCGCGGGAGTGCGGGTGAGCACCGGGGACATCGCGGCCGCGCTGGCCCGCCGCCGGGCCGGTTACGGCCGCGGTGCCCGGATGAAGTTCGAGCAGGACGAGGTCGAGCTCACCGGCGGGATCCGGCACGGGGTGACGCTCGGCGGCCCTGTCGCCATCCGGATCGGCAACACCGAGTGGCCCAAGTGGGAGACCGTCATGTCCCCGGACCCGGTGGATCCGGCCGTCCTGGCTGGCTTGGCCCGGAACGCGCCCCTGACCAGGCCACGCCCGGGTCATGCGGACCTGGCCGGCATGCAGAAGTACGGTCACGACGACGCCCGCCCGGTGCTCGAGCGGGCCAGCGCGCGGGAGACCGCGTCCCGGGTCGCACTGGGTGAGGTGGCCCGGCTGCTACTGCGCCAGGCGCTCGGTGTGGAGATCCTCAGTCACGTGGTCGCCCTGGGCCCGGTCGCCGGGCCGGACGGTCTGCTCCCGGGTCCCGAGGAGGCGGCGCGCATCGACGCGGACCCGGTGCGCTGCGCCGACCCCAAGACGAGCGCCGCGATGGTCGAAGAGATCGACGCGGTGCGCCGGGACGGCGACACCCTCGGCGGGGTCGTCGAGGTCCTGGCCTACGACCTGCCGCCCGGGCTGGGCAGCTTCACGCACTGGGATCGGCGGCTCGACGCCCGGCTGGCCGCCGCGATCATGGGCATTCAGGCCATGAAGGGTGTCGAGATCGGGGACGGGTTCACTACCGCGCGCCGCCGTGGCTCCCGCGCCCACGACGAGATCGAGACGGGCCCGGACGGCGTGCACCGGCGTACCAACCGGGCCGGCGGCGTCGAGGGCGGCATGACCAACGGCGAGATACTGCGGGTGCGCGCCGCGATGAAGCCCATCTCCACCGTGCCGCGTGCGCTCGACACCATCGACGTGCAGACCCGGGAGCCAGCCAAGGCGATCAACCAGCGCAGCGACGCCACCGCGGTCCCGGCCTCTGGCGTCGTGGCCGAGGCCATGGTCGCGCTGGTGCTGGCCGACGCCGTGACCGAGAAGTTCGGCGGGGATTCGGTGACCGAGATCCGCCGGAACGCCCAGGCCTACGTGGATGCCCTGGTGATCACGTGACCCGGGGCGTGGCCGCCCAGCCGCTGGTCGTTGTTATTGGGCCGCCGGCGGCCGGCAAAACCGTGGTGGGAGAACTGCTGTCCGAACGTCTCGGCGCCGCCTTCGCCGACACTGATGCCGATGTCGCGGCGGTGGCGGCCAAGCCCGTCGGGGACATCTTCACCGACGATGGCGAGGCCGCCTTCCGGGAGCTGGAACGCGCCGCCGCGCAGCGGGCCCTGGCCACGCCGGGCGCCGTGGTGGCCCTGGGCAGCGGCGCGGTGCTTGACCCGGGTGTGCAGCAGCTGCTGGCCGGGCAGGCTGTCGTCTACCTGGAGGCCAGCTTTCCCGCTATCGCCCGCCGCCTCGGGCTGGACCGGCCCCGGGTCGTCATCCCCGGCAATCCGCGCGGCCGGCTGCGCAGCATGCTGGAGGAGCGCCGGCCGGTCTACGAGCGGCTGGCCTCCTTCACCGTCCCGGCCGACCACCTCGCCCCTGAGGAAATCGCCGATGACATCGCCACCTGGCTGGGCAAAAGGTGAGCGTCACCCACATCCCCATCGGGGCCGGCGTCCTTGGTGAGCGTCCCTACGAGGCCGTGGTCGGCGCCGGCGTCCTCGGCGAGCTGCCGGGCCTGGTCGGCAAGGAAGCGGCCACCGTCTTCGTCATTCACTCCGCCAGCGTCGCGCACATCGCCCGCCCGGCCTGCCGCGCGCTCGAGGATGCGGGCTACCAGGTGATCGCCGAGGAAGTACCGGACGGCGAGGCGGCCAAGCAGGTCAACATCGCGGCCCGGCTCTGGTCCCGGCTGGCCGCCGAGCGGGTCAGCCGCACCGACTGCGTGGTCGGCGTCGGCGGCGGCGCCGTGACCGACCTGGCTGGCTTCGTGGCGGCCACCTGGCTGCGCGGAGTCCGCGTCGTGCTGGTCCCGACCACGCTGCTGGGCATGGTCGACGCGGCGATCGGCGGCAAGACGGCGGTCGACATCGCCGAGGGCAAGAACCTGGTCGGGGCGTTCTGGGCCCCGGCCGGGGTGCTGGCCGACCTGACCACGCTGGAGACCATGCCCCGGGCCGACTACGTGGCCGGGCTGGCCGAGATCATCAAAGCCGGCTTCGTGTCCGATCCCGTCATCCTGGACCTGGTCGAGGACGACCCGGAGGGCGCGACCGTCCCGCACGGCCGGCACACCCGGGAGCTGATCGAGCGGGCCATCCGGTTCAAGGGGCGCGTGGTGGCGGCCGACTTCCGCGAGGCGGGCCTGCGCGAGACGCTGAACTACGGCCACACCCTGGGCCACGCGATCGAGCGCACCGAGGAGTACCGATTCCGGCACGGCGACGCGGTGGCGATCGGGATGGTCTACGCCGCGGAGCTCAGCCGCCTGGCGGCCCGCCTCGACGGCCCGGCCGCTGCCCGGCACCGCAGCGTGCTCAGCTCCGTGGGACTGCCCACCGCATACCGGCCGGATGTATGGCCGGAGCTGCGCGCGGCCATGGCCGTCGATAAGAAGGTGCGCGGCGCCCGGCTGCGGTTCATCGTGCTCGACGCGGTCGGGCGGCCCGCCGTCCTCGACGGGCCGCCCGAGGAACTGCTGGAGCAGGCGTACCTGGAGGTGTGCCCGTGATCACCGACGTGCTCGTGCTGAACGGCCCGAACCTTGGCCGCCTGGGTATCCGTGAGCCCGACGTATACGGCACGGCCACCCTGGAGGACCTGGCCGAGACGTGCCGCGCGACCGGCCGCCAGCTCGACCTGCACGTGGAGGTGCGGCAGACCGACGACGAGGCCGAGCTGATCCGCTGGGTGCACGAGGCCGCCGACGCCCGCACCCCGGTGGTGCTGAACCCGGCCGCGTTCACGCATTACTCCTACGCGCTGCGGGACGCGCTCGCGATGCGCACCGCGCCGCTGGTCGAGGTGCACCTGTCCAACCCGGCCGCGCGCGAGTCGTTCCGGCACACCTCCGTGGTGGCCGGGGTGGCCGACGGGACCGTGGCCGGCTTCGGCCTGCTGTCCTACCAGCTCGCGCTGCAGGCGATCGCGGACCTGGCGGCCCGGCAGCGCCCGGGCACAGTGGTCCCGGAGACGGCGGACCCGGGCACCGTGGCTCCAGACACCGTGGACCAGGAGCCCCTGGCCCCGGAGACGGTGCAGACGCCGCAGTGATTGTGCTGATCGGGTTCATGGGAGCCGGCAAGACCACCGTCGGGCAGCTGCTGTCCGGCCAGCTCGGGCTGCCCTTCCTGGACGCGGACGCGGTCATCGAGGAGCGGGCGGGCTGCCCCGTGCAGCAGATCTTCGCCGAGCGCGGCGAGCCGGCCTTCCGCGAGCTGGAGCACGAGACCACCGCCGGCCTGCTGGCCGGCCCGCGCATTGTGCTGGCGCTCGGCGGCGGCGCGGTGGAAGATGCCAGGACGCGCCGCCTGCTGGTCGCCGCCGACGTGGTTTACCTGCACGTTCGCTACGCCGGCGCGCTGGCCCGGGTCGGTGGCGACGCCGGCCGCCCCATGCTGTCCCGGCCCGACCTGGAAGCGGTCTACCGGCGCCGATTGGCGGCCTACGAGGCTGTCGCGACGCACACGGTCCCCACCGACGGCCGCGCCCCCGCCGATGTCTGCGGCGAAATCGTGAGCCGCCTGGGGTCGGCGGTTCCGCGCCGCACCGGTTAACGTTCATCTATCAACCGAACGTTCGCTGAGTCAGACGGAAGGCCCCGGGCATGCGGATCGGAATGTCGCTCAACTACGCCGGAGGTTTCGCGGAGACGGTCACCGAGCTGGCCGACTACGAGAAGGCCGGTCTTGGCATCGTGTTCGTGCCGGAGGCCTACAGCTACGACGCGGTGAGCCAGCTCGGCTACATCGCGGCCAAGACCGACCGGCTCGACATCGCCTCCGGCATCTTTCAGCTGTACTCGCGCACCCCGGCGCTGACCGCGATGACCGCGGCCGGGCTGGACTACGTGTCGAACGGGCGGTTCACCCTCGGCATCGGCGCGTCCGGCCCGCAGGTGATCGAGGGCTGGCACGGCGTGCCCTACAACGCCCCCGTGGGCCGGACCCGTGAGCTGATCGAGATCTGCCGGATGGTCTGGCGCCGGGAACGGCTCAGCTACGACGGCCGGTACTACAAGCTCCCGCTGCCCGCCGATCAGGGCACCGGGCTCGGCAAGCCGCTCAAGCTGATCAACCACCCGGTGCGCGAGCGCATCCCGATCATGGTCGCCGCCGTCGGCCCGAAGAACGTGGCGCTCACCGCCGAGCTGGCCGAGGGCTGGCAGCCGTTCTTCTACCTGCCCGAGAAGGCCGCCGAGGTGTGGGGCGAGCCGGTCGCCGAGGGGATGGCCAAGCGGGACCCGGCGCTTGGCCCGCTGGACGTGGTCGCTCAGGCGCCGCTGATGATCGGCGACGACGTGACCGGCTACCGCGACCTGGCCCGGCCGTTCTTCGCGCTCTACATCGGCGGCATGGGCGCCCGCGGCAGGAACTTTTACCACACGCTGGCCCACCGGCTCGGTTACGGAGCCGCGGCGGATCAGATCCAGGACGCCTACCTGGACGGCCGCAAGGCCGAGGCCGAGACGCTGGTCCCCGCGGGGCTGCTGGAGCAGACCTCACTGATCGGCCCGGAAGGCTACGTGCGCGAGCGGCTCGCCGCGTTCCGCGAGGCCGGGGCCAGCACGCTGACCGTCATCCCGCTGGCCGGCACGCACGCCGACCGGGTCCGCCTCATCGAGCAGGCCGCCCAGCTCGCGGCCTGAGCACGCGGGTCGCCGGGCCGGGTTGCGCGGGAGAACCGCTCCTCTACAGTCGGAGCATGCCGGACATCCACGCCGCCCGCCGGGCCCGCGCGCAGGCCAAGGTGGCCGAGCTCGGCGCCGACGCGGTGCTGATCACCTCGCCGCCAAACGTCCGTTACCTGACCGGGCTGGCCAGCTCCAACGCTGCGCTGCTGCTCCCGGTGTCCGGCGACGGCGGGCTGCTCGGCACCGATTCCCGGTATGAGCTGGCCGCCGCCCGGGACGCGCCGGACCTGGAGCTGATCGTCGGGCGGTTCATCGAACGGCTGCTGGCCGGGCAGATGTCCCGCCGCGGGATGGGCCGGGTCGCTTTCGAGGCTCACGAGATGACCGTGGAGCGCCACCGGAACCTCGCCCGCAGCGTGGAAGACGTCCAGCTGGTGCCGTTCGGGTCCGGGATCGAGGACCTGCGCATGGTCAAGGACGCGAGCGAGATTGCGTTGCTCGCCACCGCCTGCCGGATCACCGCCCAGGCGTTCGCGGACGTGCTGCCGCGGCTCCGGCCCGGGCTCAGCGAGCGGGCCCTGGCCGGGGAGCTGGACCACCGGATGGCCGAGCTGGGCGCGGAGCGGCCCGCGTTCGACACGATCGTGGCCAGCGGCCCCAACGGCGCGATCCCGCACCACGCCCCGTCCGACCGGCCGCTGCGGCGCGGTGACCTGGTCACGATGGACTTCGGCGCCTGCTACGCCGGCTACCACGCGGACATGACGCGGACCGTGCTGCTCGGCGAGCCGGCCGTCTGGCAGCAGGAGATCTACGAGCTGGTCGCCGCGGCCCAGCAGGCCGGGTGGGCCGCGGCCCGGCCCGGGGCGGCGCTGCGCGACGTGGACGCGGCGGCCCGGGAGGTCATTTCCGGAGCCGGTCACGGTGAGCATTTCCAGCACGGCCTCGGGCACGGTGTCGGCCTGGAAGTCCACGAGGCGCCGCTGATTGGGTACGGAAGTGCGGGTAAACTGGAAGTTCGTGTTCCGGTAACCGTCGAGCCCGGTGTCTACCTACCCGGCCAAGGCGGCGTCCGGATCGAGGATGTCCTTGTCGTGGGGGCCGGCGTGGCCGCTGCTGGAGACCAGGCGCCAGCCGCCCAGACTCTTACGACAACCACTAGAGAACTGATCGCCCTGTGACGGGCGGCATGCGCGCGCGGGAGAGACGGCAGACGTGGCCACGACGAACGATCTGAAGAACGGCATCACCCTGAACCTCGACGGCAACCTGTGGACCGTCGTCGAGTTCCAGCACGTGAAGCCCGGCAAGGGTGGCGCTTTCGTGCGCACCAAGCTCAAGAACGTTATGTCCGGCAAGGTCGTCGACCGGACCTTCAACGCCGGCGTCAAGGTGGACGTCGCCAACGTCGACAAGCGGGAGATGCAGTACCTGTACCGGGAAGGTGACGACTTCGTCTTTATGGACACCCAGGACTACGACCAGCCCCGAGTGCCCTGCGCCACCGTCGGCGACGCCGCCAACTACCTGCTCGAGGAGCAGCTGGTGACGGTGGCGTTCAACGACGGTGTGCCGCTGTACGTCGACCTGCCCGCGGCCGTGGAGCTGACCGTCAGCGCGACCGAGCCCGGCCTGCAGGGCGACCGCTCCACCGGCGGTACCAAGCCGGCCAAGCTGGAGACGGGCGCCGAGGTCCACGTCCCGTTGTTCATCTCCACCGGCGAGAAGGTCAGGGTCGACACGCGGACCGGCCAGTACCTCGGCCGCGCCTGATGCCCGGCCGGACGGCAGACGGCTTGAGCACCGACGGGGGCTTCCGTGGCCGCCCGTAGCAAGGCCCGCAAGCGTGCGCTGGACCTGCTGTTCGAGGCTGAGGTGCGCGGCGAGCCGGTCCTCGCCCTGATGGAGGAGCGCTCGTCGCTGGGCGCGGACGGCTGGCCGCCGGTCCCGGAGTACGCTACCGAGCTGGTTCGCGGCGTGCAGGCCCACCGGGACCGGATCGACGAGCTGCTGTCCTCCTACGCCGAAGGCTGGACCCTGGACCGCATGCCGGCCGTGGACCGCAACGTCCTGCGGATCGGCGCCTACGAGCTGCTCTGGGCGGATGACGTGCCCGACAAGGTGGCCATCAGCGAGGCGGTCGAGCTGGCCAAGGAGCTGTCCACCGACGCGTCGCCGTCGTTTGTCAACGGCCTGCTCGCGCGGCTGCTCGCCCTCAAGCCTGGGCTTTCCCTCAAGCCAACGGAATCCTAGGCCCCGGAGCTCTAGTGCAGCACATCGTAAGTTCCTTACTGGTTCGTGGTTACCGCCCGTTGCTGTAATGCGGCCTCGGGGAGAGCAGAGACGGCTTCGGGCTGGGGATGGCGTTCGAGGTGCCGGGCGTACTCCGCGTCGGCGTCGTAGTCGCCATCGCGATCACCGCCAGCTGGGCGCTGGGGCCGTGGGTCTCCGGCCGCCCGGACCGGGGCTTATCGAACAGGTCCGGGATCCCGCGCAGTGGCGGCTATCGTGAACTGGCAACCAGGGACCTGGCGGACAGGACGGATGTCATGGGATCAGCCGGCGGCGGAGAACTCGGCAGGCTCCTTGCTGAGCAGGTCACCTACTACCGGTCCCTTGCCGCGGATTACTTGAACAAAAGCCTGGACCTGCCGGGCGGCGACGAGCTGACCGAAGCGCTTGAGGCATTCCGCCCGGCAGGAAGCGTGCTCGAGCTCGCCTGCGGCCCGGGAGTGTGGACCAGCCGGCTTCTCCATCACGCGACGGACGTCACGGCCGTGGACGCGTCCCCGGAGATGCTCGCCATCGCGGCGTCCCGGGTAGGCGATGACCGGGTGCGCTTCGTCCAGGCCGATCTGTTCACCTGGGTGCCGGACCGCCGCTATGACGTGGTCTTCATCGGATTCTGGCTCTCGCACGTGCCGCCCGAGCGCTTTGCGTCGTTCTGGACGCTGGTGGCTGACTGCCTGAAGGAAGACGGCCGCGTATTCTTCGCCGACGACGCGTACCGCACCCCGGAAGAACTCGTGGAAGGCCCCTCGTCCGCCACGATCCGACGGCGGCTTGATGACGGAACCTCCTACCGGATCGTGAAAGTCCCCCACCGGCCTGCGGACCTTGAACAGCGGCTCCGGCGACTGGGCTGGCACATCACGGTCACCGCCACGTCAGGGCAGTTCTACTGGGGAGCCGGAGGCAGAAGCTGACCAGGCGGTGCAGGCCGGCAGGTGACCGCGCCGCTCACCGCGGTAACCGGGAAGGAACCTACACCGCGGTAACCGGGAAGGAACTCACGAGGTGCTGCACTAGGGCCCTGGAGCTCTAGGCCGCGGCGAAGCGCACGCGCAGCCCGGACTTCCGGATCACCGAGAAGAACCACAGCGCGGACAGGGCCGCGCCGACCACCACGGCGCCGGTGGTGACCGCCGTTGTGAGCAGCAGGAACAGCGTCATCGGCTCGGTGACCATCATCACCGAGAAGCCCACGGTCATCAGGAAGAACAGGCCCGCCCAGAACCACGTGGCGCCCTGGAAGAAGCGGTGCAGCGCGGGGTGGTGCGTCGACGGCTGGCGGAGCGCGACGACCTCCGCCGCCAGCTGCGCGATCAGCGGCTTGCGGGTCGGGGCCGTCCGCGCGAACAGCAGCGCCATGGCCAGGTTGGCCAGCGGGAACTGCAGCAGGAAGAAGAACACGTTGCCGGTGCTGACCACCACGACGGCCTGCACCGTCATCACCAGGGCCGTGATCGTGACGAGGCCCGGCACACTGCCGGTGATCACCTTGCGCACCAGGGCGGTCAGCCACAGCACGGCCGCGGCCGCGATCATCGCTGCGTTTCGGCCGGCGAGTTCCTGACCGATCACGTAACCGACTCCTGGCAGCCCGACCGATTCGGTCAGGTTCCAGGCCACCGTGCGCAGGAGCCGTCCGGGGCGCGGCAGCTCGAGGTGCTCAGCCATGCCGATGAGAATACGGGGCTGAGCCTGAAGGCAGCCCCCATATCGTATGAAGGGGTCCGGAGTCCGTTAGAAATTGGCCACTGAGCTCGGGAAAGCCCGTCAGAAAAGAATTCCGGGGCGTGCCGGCGGCGATTTACTGGTATGGGCCCGGGGGCGTTTCCCGGGCATGTCGGCTGGTCCCGTATTGGGCCGCCGTCCTGGGCTGTAGCTCGCGACCAGCCGTAATTGTCGGTGCGCGGCACTACATTGAAGTCATGTCGCGAGGAGGCGGGGCTGTGGGCGGCGAGACACGCGGGGAGACACTGGGCCGGCGTGATGCCGCGCGCGCGTCCGTGGTCTGGGAGGTGCTGCGTGGCGTGCTCGCGGCACGGACCGCCGACACTGGCCGGGACCGGCTGGACGTCATCGACGCGGGCGGCGGCACCGGCGGCTTCGCCGTGCCGCTGGCCGCCCTGGGTCATTCGGTCACGGTGGTGGACCCGAGCCCGGACTCGCTGGCCGCTGCGCAGCGCCGTGCGGCCGAGGTGGACGTGCGGATCAGCGCCATCCAGGGGGAGGCGGCCGGACTCGACACGGTCGTGGGGGAGCAGGCTGGTGACCTCGTGATCTGCCACAGCGTCCTGGAGTACGTCGAGTCGCCGGCTGACGCGCTGGGCGCGATTGCCCGGGTGCTGCGGCCCGGTGCCACGGTGAGTGTGTTGGCCGCCAGCGTCGCCGCCGCCATCCTGCACCGCGCCGTCTCCGGCCGGTTCGCCGACGCCCGTGCGCTGCTGGACCACGCCGCCGGGGCGAATCCGGCGGCGGCGGAGGTGAGCCCGCGGGCCTTCACGCTGCCCGGGCTTACCGCGCTGATCGAGGGGGCGGGGCTGCAGCCCGGTGCCGCCCACGGCGTGCAGGTCTTCGCGGACCTGGTGCCGAGCGTCCTCGTCGACGCCGATCCGGGCGCCGCGGATACGCTGCGCTCCCTGGAGACGGCCGCCGCGACCTATCCGCCGCTGCGCGACATCGCCGCCAAGCTGCACGTGCTCGGGCGCCGCTGAGACCATGAGATGACCGGCCCGGGGAGTTTCACGGAGCTCGGCAACACCGGGCCCGACGATGCACAGCCCGACGATACCGGCTGCCACATCCTGCATGTGGACATGGACGCCTTCTACGCCAGCGTCGAGATCCGGGACCGGCCGGAGCTGGCCGGCCAGCCGGTGATCGTGGGCTCACCCAGCGGGCGCAGCGTCGTGCTGTCCGCCTCCTACGAGGCACGGAAGTTCGGCGTCCGGTCCGCGATGCCCGCCACCCGGGCCCGGCGGCTGTGCCCGCAGGCGGTGTTTATCCCGCCCCGGCGTTCCGTCTACAGCGAGGTGTCCAAGCAGTTCATGGCGGTGTTCCGGTCGGTTACGCCGCTGGTGGAGCCGCTTGCCCTGGATGAGGCCTTCCTGGACGTGGCCGGCGCGCAGCGCCGGCTGGGTTCCCCGGCGTGGATCGGTGCGGCGATCCGGCGGCAGGTCGAGGCGGAGCAGGGCGTGACCTGCTCGGTCGGCGTGGCGCCCAGCAAGTTCGTGGCCAAGATCGCCTCCGCGCGGTGCAAGCCCGACGGCATGCTGATCGTCCCGCAGGACGGCGTGCTCGATTTCCTGCACCCGCTGCCGGTGTCCGCGCTGTGGGGGGTGGGCGAGCGTACCGGGGAGACCCTCGCCCGGCTCGGGCTGCGCACCGTGGGTGACATTGCTCACGCCCCGCTGGTCACGCTGCAGCACAACCTGGGCGGCGCCGTCGGCTCGCACCTGTCCGCACTGGCCTGGGGCCGCGACCACCGCGCGGTGACCCCGCACACCCCGGACAAGAGCATCGGGGCCGAGGAGACCTTTTCCACTGACGTCAGCGACCCGGACGTGATCCGGCGCGAACTGCTCCGGCTGTCCGAGCGGACCGCGCGCAGCCTGCGCGAGGCCGGCTGCGTGGCCCGGACGGTGACGGTGAAGCTCCGGCTGGCCAATTTCACAACTATTACCCGCTCCCGGACACTCCCCGAGCCCACCGATCTCGCCCGTAAGATCTACGCCGTCGCGTGCGCCCTGCACGAAGGCTCTGGGCTCGACCGGCAGGCCCGGCTCCGGCTGGTGGGCGTGCGTGCGACCGGCCTGGCTCCCACCGCGGCGGCCGCTACCCAGCTGGCGTTTGGTGACCGGCCCACCGGCTGGCGCGAGGCGGAGCAGGCCATGGACCGGATCGCCGCGCGGTTCGGCACCGGCACGGTCCGGCCGGCCGCGCTGGTCGAGGACGATACTGGTGGTGGCGCATCGCGTGGGGATGGGTGAACCATCGGAACCGGGTGTCAGGAGGACAGGGAGGTACGTGTGCATCGGGCAGGTCGGGGTGCGATTGCGTCCAGAGCCGGCCGCTCTTCCACGGGGCCCGTTATGGCTCGTATTCTGGAGGTGGATCTGGGCACGCCGGTGGGAGTCACCGGACCCCGGGTCCTGCGCGCAAGGTTCCATGGGAGGCGTCGTGCCGCTCTCTGAGCATGAGCAGCGTCAGCTCGAGCAGATCGAGCAGGCGCTTTACAGTGAGGATCCAAAGTTTGTGCACACGGTTCGCTCCAGCGATCCGCGGGTGCACTACAAGCGCCGGGCCTACCAGGCCGCGGCCGGATTCGTGCTGGGTGTCGGACTGCTTCTCGGCGGAGTCATATCTCAGCACATCTGGGTGGGTGTCGCTGGCTTCATCGTCATGTTCGTCTGCAGCATGTGGGCCCTGACCAGCTGGCGGCACATCAGCGGGATGTCGGCGACGGCGCCTTTCGGTGCGGCCCGGCCGAAGCGAAACGGACGCGTCCGCCGTTCCCGTGCGGAGCGGCGCGCGGCCGGCCGTCCCCCCCGCGGGGCCCCGCAGGGCATGATGGAGCGTCTTGAGGAGCGATGGCGGCGCCGCCAGGAAGGCGGCTGACCGATACCGCGGACCTCGTCCGGCTCCGCCAGGCCCGCGACCAGATGGACCGGGACTACGCTGAGCCGCTCGACGTCGCGGCACTGGCGCGCACGGCCCTGATGTCCCCGGGGCATTTCTCCCGCAGCT
>Ga0302325_10005511_pt1 | contig 28718 bp, 26 predicted proteins | sample Palsa_T0_2_FD_201948 | JGI IMG/M metagenome (GOLD analysis project Ga0302325, IMG submission 201948) | Peat permafrost microbial communities from Stordalen Mire near Abisko, Sweden - Palsa_T0_2 | ecosystem: Environmental > Terrestrial > Soil > Palsa > Peat permafrost | place: Sweden: Abisko...
CGATACCTCGTTGCCTCCGAGCGCGCAAAAGAATTCGCGCTGATCTTTCCCGACGCGCAGTTCGATGTCGCTCCTCCGGAACTGCCCTCGGCCACCACGTCACGCGACGATGCCATGCTGGCCATGGTGACCGGCTGGATGATGCACACCGGACCGATAACTTCCAGCGCTCTGGCCTATTGGTTGGGGCTCAGCGCTACCGACGTTGAGAAAGCCATGTTGCGGTTAGAAGCCGCCGGTTCGATCCTGCGCGGGAATTTCACCGGACAGAGTACTGGTGACAACGTTGAGTGGTGCGAACGCCGCTTGCTGGCCCGCATTCATCACCTGACGGTCGCAACCCTGCGCAAGCAGGTCGAACCGGTCACAGCGGCGCAATTCATGCGCTGGCTGTTGCGTTGGCAGCACCTCGCTCCGCAGTCGCAGTTGAGCGGCGAGCGCGGATTGCTACAGGCGCTTCGTCAGTTGCAAGGTTTCGAAATTCCCGCCAATGCCTGGGAGAAGCAGGTTCTGGCGCGGCGCGTAAACGATTACGATCCGGCCGCGCTCGACCAACTTTGCCTGACCGGGGCTGTCGGCTGGGGTCGTCTGTCGCCGCATCCGGCGACGCTGGAAGATTCCGGCGAGGGCCGGAGGCGAGTGGTTCCTACCAGCGTCGCGCCGATCACGTTCTTCGTCCGTGAAGAGGCGGACTGGATGCAGCCCCGTCTCAGTGACGATGAGCAGAGCTACGAGCGCGTGCTCAGCGGCGGGGCACATGCCGTGCTGGAATTCTTGCGTCGGCGAGGCGCGTCGTTCTTTGCCGACATCGTGCGCGGTACCGGCAAGCTGAAGGCGGAGATCGAGACAGCACTGTGGGAGCTGGTGGCTGCGGGGATGGTGACCGCCGACGGCTTCGATAATCTGCGCTCGCTGATCAATCCCAAGCGCCGGCTGGGACCTGGATCGGCGAAAGCGGCCCGGCCTCGGCACACGCCGGGGCGCTGGTCGCTGCTTTATGGCGCGGAAGCTGCGGATCATACGACTCGCGCCGAGGCGACCTGCCGGATGCTTTTGCGCCGCTATGGCGTAGTCTTTCGCGAGATGCTGGCGCGTGAATCGAACCTGCCGAAGTGGCGCGAGTTGCTGATTGCCTTCCGCCGTCTGGAAAATCGCGGCGAAGTCCGCGGCGGGCGATTTGTCAGCGGATTTCTAGGCGAGCAATTTGCGCTGCCCGAGGCCGTTGACTCGCTGCGCGCCGTGCGCAATTTCCCCGCCGGCGGCGACGTGGTAACGGTGTCCGCTGCCGATCCCCTGAACCTGGTCGGCTTCATCGTTCCCGGCGAGCGTGTGGCTGCGATTTCCGGAAAGTACGTCAGCTTCCGCGACGGCGTTCCCGTAGAAACGGAAGACCGCCTGTCCGTGTTGCGTGAGGCCGCCTCACAATGACATCCGAGGAGTTCGTCGAGGGGACCGACTATTACATGGAAGACGGCTTCATGGTATTCACCGCAATCTATCTGCGCAGACGCGGATATTGCTGTGAGTCCGGATGCCGGCATTGCCCGTACGGGTTCGTGCGGAGAGACGGGACGTCGCCACAGACCCCCGATTAGGGACATTTTGAGAAGAGGACATTCGTCATGGACAATTGCTCAGAAGTGGCAATTTGGAAATACATGGATTTTGCGAAGTTTGCGTATCTCGTCACCACAAGGTCCCTCCATTTTGCATGTCCATCACGGTTTCAGGACCCGTACGAGGGCCTCCTGCCGAGAAGTCATATTGAAGCCGAGTCGAAGATGTTACGAAGGTATGTTGACGACATGATCGCCCTGAGGCCGGCGTTTGCAGAACAGTCCAAAATTTCTCTGGAACTGTTCGACAACATTTTAGAGAAGTTTGCAAGGGAAGTGCGCGGAGCTCATGAAGAGGCGGCCGCCGCTTTTGGTGTGTGCTGTTGGCATAAGAGCGAGTACGAATCTGCGGCCATGTGGAGGCTCTATTCTGCTTCGGGGCAAGGCATTGCCATTGAGTCGACCATCGGACGGCTCAAGGCCTCCCTCGGAGACACAGCGGGGTTGCAGATCGACAGCGTGCGGTATATGGATTTTGATGAAGATCCGATCGAAAAGGGACATAAACACTACGCTCTATTCATCAAAAGAAAATGCTTCGAGTACGAAAAAGAGCTACGGGCGACAGTTCTCCTTCCAGTTAAAGGCGAAGGCATTTCCCTACCGTGTGATCTCGGTGTCCTAATCAAAGCGATTCACGTCTCACCGCTTGTTGAGGAGTATGTCACACGGGCGGTCGAGAACCTTTGTGCCGGAAAGGTGCATTCTCTTCGGGTGCCAGTGCTGCAGTCGAAGCTCTTCGATAGACCCGATTATGGGATCGATGTTGACGTCAAGGCGGCGGCGGTTTAGACCGGAACTCCCTAGCATTCGTCACCACCTTCACGCAAACAAGCGGGCCCAAGGCCCGCTCAGATTGCAATCCCAACCGTCGGGCATTTACCCGTGTGGGCTGACGTGCTCCGGGTCGATCTTGTAGATGACGCGCTGTTCGCCGGGCTGCGCGAACGGGTACTTGTCCTTGTCCAGATACTTCTTGGCCAGTTTGTCGATCAACGTATCGGCGCCCTCTTGCGTGATCTCGCTGACCTTGCCACGTACTTCCAGATAGCGGTAAGGGTTGTCGGGATCGATCAGGGTAATGGCCACGCGGGGATCGCGACGCAGGTTTTTATCTTTCTGCCGGCCAAGCGCGGAGTTGACCAACACTTTGCCGTCAACGTAATCCACCCACACGGGGGTGGTCTGCGGACTGCCGTCAGGCATGAGAGTGGTGAAGCTGCCAAAGGCCTTCTTGTGGAAGAGGTCAAGATAATTCTCTGGAATCTTAGCGGACATGACGATCTCCTTGCGGAATCAAGCGAGGTATGGAACGAACTACCGATAATTGGATTCCAAGACCATTGTATGGGGTGCAGCCAGCCATGCAAATCATCGAGTTGTCCTTGCTGAAATGCGCGCCATTGTTCTAACTTGTCAGCGCAGGTGATTGCACTCCGAACGAAGGTCGCCATGGGTCAGATAGAAGTCGAGCGTAATGGGGCAGTGATGAGCATTGCCATCAACCGTCCCGAGAAGAAGAATGCCTTGACAGCGGAGATGTACGACGCGCTGTCGGATGCCGTGGAACAGGCTGAGACGGACCCCACCGTTCGCGCGATCCTGCTGCACGCCAAAGGCGATGCTTTTACTGCGGGGAACGACCTGGAAGATTTTATGAAGAAGCCGTGGAAGGGCGAGGCGGTGCCGCCGGCGGTGCGCTTCATCCGTGCTGTGGCTGGCGCCAGGAAGCCCATCATCGCCGCCGTCCATGGATTGGCGGTCGGTGTCGGCACTACCATTCTGTTGCTTTGCGATCTGGTCTATGCGGCGGAGGACACGAGATTCGTGATGCCTTTTATCAATCTTGGCATCGTTCCAGAGGCTGCCTCCACTGTGCTTTTGCCGCTGCTCATCGGGCGCCAGCGCGCAGCGGAGTTGTTCATGCTGGGAACTCCCTTGACGGCGCAACGTGCGTACGAGATCGGGTTGGTGAATGGCGTGCTGGTTCGGGACGAGTTGCTGGCAACCGCTTCTGCGGTAGCCCAGCAATTGGCCGCAAAGCCCGCCGGGGCCCTGCTGGCCTGCAAGGAACTGATGAAGCGCAGCCTTCGATCGGAGGTGGAGCGGGCTTTGCAGGAGGAAGTGGAAGTGATCGCCGAGCGGCTGGAGTCCCCCGAAACTAAGGAAGCGCTGAGCGCATTTTTGGAGAAGCGTACCCCCGATTTTTCCCGGTTCTAGTCGCCGCAGCATTGCAACGTCAGTCGCCAAGATAGTCGACTTTCCGGCATTTCATGCGAAAATCGTTCCCGCTGTGCGATTCCCTCCTTGACGCCAGCGCGCAGAAGTATTACCTATTGGGAACAGCAGAAACTGAGTGGGTTATAACTAAAGATCTAGTGGCTGATGTGATCATAGCGCAGGAGGTCTTCGAGCGTCTGCGGCAAGCAACCGCGGCCGATCCCGCAGTACTTGCCGAGCTATGCCGCGAGTATGTCGCGGAGGCGCGGTCCACTATCATTAAGCTTCGGAAAGCGCTCACGCAACGAGATGCGGCGGAAGTGCGGGAACGGGCCCACTACCTGAAGGGGAGCAGTCTGATGATCGGAGCCAGAATTTTGGCGCAATGCTGCACGACGTTGGAACAAATGGGACGCAATTCCGAGATGGAAGCGGCCGAACCCGCACTGGATCAGGCAATAGCGGCGCTCAAGGCGGTGGAAGACGAATTGGCCAGGGAACTGGGTCCCGTGGTACTTCCAGCCGAGGGATCAGCAGCCTAAATAGCGCACATGAAGACCATCTCTCAAAAAGGAAACAAGATGGCGGCGACTGCAATTCGGATCCTGATTGCTGACGATCATCCGGTGGTTCGTATCGGCCTGCGCAACATGCTGCTGTCCGATCCCCAAATGAAGGTAGTAGCCGAAGCCAAAGATGGTGTCGAAGCGCTGCACATGGTGCGCACGTTGCGGCCCGACATCCTTCTGCTCGACTTGGCCATGCCCAAGATGCCTGGCATGGATGCCCTGCGCGAGATGACCGGCGACAATGGCGGGACTCGCACCATCGTGCTGAGCGGTCACGTGGACAAGCGGCAGATTCTGGAGGCGCTACAACTTGGGGCCCGCGGGGTGGTGCTGAAAGACGCCGTCGTGGCCCATCTCTCGGCATGTGTCCGTGCCGTGATGCAAGGGCAATACTGGCTGGACGGCCGGCCCGTGCAGAACCTGGTGCAGGTGCTGCGCGATCTGACGGCGCAAACCACACCGCCGCCTCGCAAGACGTTCGGTCTCACGGCGCGCGAGCTGGAGGTTGTCACGCTAATCACGGAAGGCTCCACCAACAAGCACATTGCCGAGACTTTTGGTATCAGCGAGGAGACGGTCAAGCGCCATCTGACAAATATTTTCAACAAAATCGGAGTCGGGAATCGTCTGGAGCTTGCTCTGTTCGCCCTGAACCACCATTTGCTCCCACCTGCCGCCAGCGCCGATGTCTCGTAGCTGGAAGCGCCAACTGCGCCGGCCAATCTGAATTTCCCGATCGAGTTTGCATCTCAGGTGTCCTTCCCTGACCCGTTACTTTCCTGCTTCCGTCCATAAGTAAGTACTTTTCCGGCGGCCCGAAGACGGCTAGCTTCTTAAGTATGGACGAAAGCCATAAATGGGATCCGATCCTGAATTCGGTTGCCTTGCTGGAAGCCGTGCTCTGTGCCGACTGCGAAATTATCAGCAATAGCGGCGGCGAGACCTGCGAAGTTTGCGGTAGCCGGTCGCTGTTGAGTTTGGGTCGCGTCCTGGGCGGATGCATTGAAGGTGAACGCGCGACGTTGGTGGATGTGGATCCTAGCCGTATTCGTAATGGCTTTACCGTGCTGGTGAATCCTGATGCGGCCAACGTTCTGCGTCAGCGGCGACGAAACGGCGGGGGCTAAAGCGAGCCGAGTTTGTGGCCATCATCTGCCGAGCCGCGACCTTTATCGACGACTGGCCAGTCCAAATATCCCGCTTGAGGTTACATCCCGCACCTGATAATTGAACGCCCACAAGGCTTCTATGGACCATGACAAACAGCTTCGTCAACAACTTGCGAAAGTAATGGATTGGAACGAGGCGCACGCTGACTTATCGGCGGCAGTTTCCGATTTTCCCGCCGAATTGCGCGGCCGTGTTCCGGACGGATTGCCCTATTCCGCCTGGCAGCTTCTGGAACACATGCGTATCGCATTGTGGGACATTCTGGAATTCAGCCGCGATGCTAAGCACAAGTCCCCCGAATGGCCTGAAGGCTACTGGCCGAAGAAAGCAGCTCCGCCCAATGAAGCCGCCTGGGAGAAAAGCGTCAGCTCAATCCGGGAGCACCTGGAAGCGATGCGCAAACTGATCAGCGATCCGAAGCAGGATCTGTTCGCGCCACTTCCTCACGGCTCGGGACAGGCCCTTTTGCGTCAGGCGCTATTGATCGCCGACCACAACGCCTACCACATCGGCCAGTTAGTGCTGGTGCGCAAGGCGCTGGGAGCGTGGAGGGGATAACAGCAGCACTTAGCATTTGGCAATTAGCAGTTAGCAAAACTCCGCCATGATGCGTTGGGCCGTCACCGGAAATTGTCCGGATGCTTTACCAAGTGCTAAATGCCAAGTGATCTGCTAAGTGCTAAGTGCGGCCCCTAAATCAAGGACAGCGCATCCACATCCACTACAACATGATTGCGTGGAATTTTCTGCGTGTCGGCGTGCTCAAGCATGGCGCGCAGCACATTGTTGATGCGCTCGCGACTGGCCGACTTCAGCAGGAAGTGGTAGCGGTACTCGGTCTTGAGCCGCACGATGGCCGCGGCGGCCGGCCCCATCACACGCACACCTTCCAGCCGTGTGCTCGCGAACCACTTGCCCAGAACGCCGGACCAAGCCAGGGCTTCCTCGAGTTTCGGGCTACGCACCAGCACGTTGCTGACCGCGCTGAACGGCGGATAGTGCATCCAGCTGCGAAAGCGGATCTCTTTCTCATAGAAGCCGCGATAGTCGTGCGCGGCGGCGAATTGGATTGCATAGTGATCGGGGAAAAAAGTCTGGAGCACGACTTTCCCCGGCGCGTCGCCACGGCCAGCTCGCCCGGCGACTTGGGTTAACAGCTGGAACGTGCGTTCGGCGGCCCGAAAGTCCGGGAAGCTGAGCGCGGCATCGGATGCCACGACGCCGACCAGCGTGACGTTCGCCACATCGTGGCCCTTGGCGATCATCTGGGTCCCGACCAGCAGATCGATTTCGCCCGCGTGGAGAGCGGACAGCATGCGCTCGAAGTCATCGCGTCCACGAACCGTATCGCGATCGAGCCGCGAAATCCGCGCCTGCGGAAACAGGCCGTGCAAAAGGTGCTCCAGCTTTTCCGAGCCGGTGCCAAGATACTGCACAAACTCGCTGCCACACTTGGGACAGGTCTTCGGTGCAGGCCGCGTATAGCCGCAGTAATGGCAGACCAGGCGATGCTCGCGCTTGTGATACGTCATGGAGATAGCGCAGTTCTTGCAATGCACCGACTCGCCACATTCGCGGCAGAGCACGAAGGCGGAATAACCGCGCCGGTTGAGCAGTACCATCACCTGCTCGTGACGCGAAAGACGTTCGCCGATCTCCTCCATCAGCTTTCGGGACAACACTTCGTCCTTTTTAGTGCGATGGAATTCCTCACGCATGTCGAGGACCTCTACCTCCGGTAACGGCCGTTTCTCGATGCGCTCAGGCAACTCCAGCAGTCGGTACTTGCCTCGTAACCCATTGTGGTATGTCTCCAGCGACGGTGTCGCGGAGCCCAGGACGACGGCCGCATTGCACATTTTGGCGCGCATCACGGCCACATCGCGCGCGTGATAGCGCGGCATTTCTTCCTGTTTGTAGGAGTGGTCATGTTCTTCATCCACCACGATCAGCGCGAGGTCGGAAACGGGGGCGAAGACCGCCGAACGTGTTCCTACCACAATGTGAGACTCGCCACTGCGGATGCGCTTCCACTGTTCGGCGCGCTCATCGTCACTCAGCGCGGAATGGAGGATGGCAACCTCGTCGCCGAAAATCTGATGCAGGTCGGCCGCCATGGCGGGTGTGAGGCCGATTTCGGGCACCAGAAGAATTGCCGAGCGGCCCTTCGCCAGCACCGACTGCATGGCCGAAAGATAGACCGCAGTCTTCCCCGATCCAGTGACGCCGTGAAGCAGCATGGGAAGAAACTTGTGTTCATCGACAGAGGTTATGATCGTCTCCAATGCGGATTTCTGCGCTGGAGTAAAGAGAAATTCCAGCTTGCGCGGCTTGAGGCCCGACATGTGAAAGCCGGCGGCCTCTGCGCTGAGCTCGATGACACCGCGACGCACCAGCGTTTGCAGCGTGGTGCGGGGAACGGATAGTTCGCGCAGGGCTTCGACCGGCGCGCGATTATTCTCCTGATCGCGCAAGTAGTCGACGATGGTTTGTTGGTTGGCGTTGAGTTTGCCTTCGACCTGCTTCAAGGTTGCGATCTGCACCGTGCGGCTGGCGTCGCGCACATCGCTGAGGTCTTCGCGCGCGATCCATTTCTTGCGGACCAATGTTTGCAGCACGGCGCGCGAGGCTCCTGAGGTCGACCGCACGGTCGCTTCGCGGACGATTTCGCCGTCAGCCAGCCGATTCAGGACTGCGTACTCCAGCATCTGATGCTCGGGCTCTTGGCGCGAACGTAGCGACGACCCGCTCGTGGAAGCCGCGTGCAATGCGTCGATTCCCTTATCGGTGACGCGATAGCCCAACACGCGGCGGAACTCGGCCGAGAGCGGCAGCATGGTGCGGAAGACCTCACCGACGGGCGCGATGTAATACTGCGCGATCCAGCGGCCCAGTTGCATCAGCTCCGGGGTGAGCGCAGGGGTGGAATCGAGTACCTGGCTGAGGCGGCGGGTGGTGAACTTCGGCTCACGGTCGTGTAGCTCGGTGACGAGGCCGCACAGCCGTTTCTCGCGAAAGGGAACGATGACGCGTCCGCCAATCACGGGCTCAGGCGAGTTCTCGGGGATGCGGTAGGTGAAGGTGGCGTCGAGCGGGACCGGCACGGCCACATCACAGAATTGCGGCATTGCAGCCTAGCCAGCCTCGGGCGGGCGTTGTGGCGCAGTTAGGCCGAGATAACGCATGACCATCTGCAAGTCCTTCCAGGTTTCCTTTTTCTGCCGTGGATCGCGCAGCAGAAACGCAGGATGGTAGGTTACCGCGAGTTGGCACTCGAAGGGCTCGCCAGGGTCGCTGAGCGTTCGCGGCGGCGAAAAGTCGTAGAAGCGGCCACGCATGGAAGCCATCGAGTCATTTACGCCGAGCAGGTTTTTGGCAGCGGTTGCACCCAGCGCCACGACAACCTTCGGCCGGATAATTTGAATCTGCCGCACCAGGAACGGCGAGCACGTGTCGCACTCATCGCGCTCGGGGGTGCGATTGCCGGGCGGGCGGCACTTCACGATGTTGGCTATGTACACCTGCTCGCGCTTAAGGCCCATGGCGGCGATCATGTTGTTCAGCAGTTGTCCGGCGCGTCCGACGAAGGGCAATCCTTGCGCGTCTTCGTCAGCGCCAGGACCTTCGCCGATGAACATCAACTCGGCGTACGGGTCTCCAGTTCCGAAGACGATTTGCTTGCGGCCAAGCTTGGCCAACTTACAGCGCTGACAGTTGGGGCCGATGTCATCGAGGATAATGCGCAGCAGCGAATCACGATCGCGATTCGCCTCGACATGCGAAGAAAGCGCGAGGCTTTCCACGGCTTCGACCTCGGCTTCCACTATCGCCGTTGATTCGTGCAGCGGGGAAGGGGCATCGCGACGATAAAGCGGGCCGATGCCGAGTTCACGGTAGAACTGCAGGCGGTCGCGGACGGCATTGCGATCGAGAGGCATGTGTGGAGATTGTAGTCTACGACGAGCGGGCTGCTGAAGCAGTGCTTCCGTGGGTGCCGTCCCCGGGGGACTCGGATTGCTGTTGCGCGTGTACCCCGCCCTGAAGGGCGGGGCTATCACCTTCCGTCTCGCTGCGCGAGACTCCCGCAGTGGCATCTGTAAGCCGCCGTCACTTCGCGGAGGTTTCGCCGTCGGATACGGTGACAGTGGCCGCCTGCTGGTGCCGGAGGCGGAGAGCGGCGTCGAGGATCTTCTGGGCCACGTCCAACTTGCTGGCTTCCGGTACCAGGATTGTGTCGCCAGAGGTCACAATTGTCACTTCGTTACGATCGGAGTTGAAACCAATATCCGGGCGGGAGACGTCGTTGAGCACGATGGCATCGACGCGCTTCTTGCTCAGTTTAGCGCGGGCGTTCTCCAGCAGGTTCTCGGTCTCGGCGGCAAAGCCAATCAGCATCGGCGAAGTTTTTCCTGCGGCGTGACGCAGGCTTCCGAGATCGGCAAGGATGTCGGCGTTAGGCTCCAATTGCAATTCTATCGGGCCGTTGCGCTTAATCTTCTCGGAAGCGGCGTTCTTGACGTGGTAGTCGGCAACGGCGGCCGCCATGATGATGAGGCTGGCTTGCTCCCAGCGATCAAGCACCGCACTGCGCATCTGCTGAGCGGTTTCGACGAAGATGGTTTCAGCAGCACTTGGTGGCTGCAAGGCCGTTGGGCCGCTCACCAGGATGACTTTCGCACCGCGACGCAACGCGGCTTCGGCAAGCGCATATCCCATCTTTCCGCTGGAGCGGTTGCCAAGATAGCGGACGGGATCGATCGGCTCGTGGGTAGGTCCCGCCGTGATTAGCACGGTTTCGCCTGCGAAATCTTGCGCGATGCCGAGCCGCTCGAGCGTAGCAGCGACGATCTGTTCGGGTTCGGCAAGGCGTCCTTCTCCGACCATGCCGCACGCAAGATAGCCACGGCCCGGCTCGACAACATGCACTCCGCGATGGCGCAGGATCTCCAGGTTCGCCCGCGTCGCAGGATGCTCCCACATGTTGACATTCATGGCGGGAGCGATGATCACCGGCGCGGTGGTTGCGAGATAGAGAGTGCTGAGGAAGTCGTTGGCAATGCCTTGCGCGAACCTGGCAATCACGTCGGCCGTAGCTGGCGCGACCAGCAGGCAGTCAATCGATTGCGCGACGGAAATGTGCTCAACTGCCGAAGCGAGATTGGGTTCCTCGGCCGACGACCCGAACATACTGGTGATGACGTTGTCCCCGGAAAGCGCGGCGAAGGTAAGCGGGCGCACAAACTCCTGCGCCGCGGCGGTCATGATGACCTGCACCTGCAGACCGCGTTCCTGCAAGTGGCGAACGATCTCGGGGGCTTTATAGGCGGCGATGCCGCCGCTCACACCCAGGGCGATTTTCATGGTGTTTCTAATGACCTGATGCGGCGCAATGCCCGGGCGATTCCTCCTCGTCGGCGATCGCAGGCGATTCTAGTCGTCGGCGTCGCCGCCCACCGGACCGTCATGCATTTCGCTGGCTGTCTCCTCCATCGAGCTCGCAGCTGTCGCCGCCGGGATCTCCCATTTCACTCTGCCAGACTGTATCTCTTCTTCCGCGATGCGGCAGGGCTTGCGAGAGTGCGGCTCGACAACCGGGCGAGCGCCGTTCTGGATCTGACGAGCGCGACGGGCTGCCACCAGCACATAACGATAATTACTGTCGAAGCCTTCAACCAGTTTCATGCGTCACTCCGTAACCGCGGGAAAACGGGAAAGATTGAAGGTTGCCAAAATCGTCTCGACCTGCTGCATCATCGGCTGCCGCAGGGCGCGATCCGCAACCGCAAGCACCAGTTGGTCCTTTGAAGATAAAATTGCACGGGAGCGCTTCAGCCGCTCGGCTTCCATGATCGACTTGAGGATATCGATGGATTCCTCCAGGCGATCGTTGACCAAAACATAATCGTACTGGCCGAAATTCTCAATCTCGCGCGAGGCCGTCTGCAAGCGGCGCTGGATGATGGATTCGGTATTGAAAAGCCGCGCACCATCCCCCATCAGTTTCCGTTGCAAGTCGTCGTCCGCCTCGGCTCGCCGCCGCAGCCGCCGCTCCAGTTCCTGGCGAGACGGCGGTAGCACAAAAATACTCACCGCCTCGGGGGCCTTGCGCTTCACCTGGGCCGCGCCCTGCACGTCAATGTCGAGCAGCAGATCGTGACCGCGCGCAGCCGCTTCGCTGAGGAAGCGCTTGGCCGTTCCGTAATAGTTGCCGAAGACCTCGGCCGACTCCAGGAACTCGTCTTCGCGAATCATACGCTCGAATTCTTTCCGGCTGATAAAGAAGTATTCGCGTCCCGACTGCTCGCTGCCGCGCGGCGGGCGTGTGGTGTAGCTGATGGAGAATTCCAGGTTGGGCACAATGCGGCGCAACTCGTTGGTCAGCGTCGATTTGCCCGAACCTGAGGGCGCCGAGATGATGAAGATGATTCCACTCATTCCAGGTTCTGTATTTGCTCGCGCGCCTTCTCGATTTCCGATTTCATGGCCAGGCCCAGCTCAGTGATGCGCAACGCTTCGCCGGCCACGCCGGTGGTCTTCGACATCAGCGTGTTAGCTTCGCGGTTCATTTCCTGCAGCAGGAAGTCAAGTTTCTTGCCGACTTCGCCTCCGGCGTCGAGAAGCGAAAGAAAGTGGTGGATGTGGTTTTTCATCCGCACAATCTCTTCCTGAATGTCGCTGCGCTCGGCAAGCATGGCGGCCTCTTGCAGAATACGGTCGTGATCGACATGCGAGCCCAACAGCTCCTGCATGCGGCCATGCAGCTTGTCCTGATACGCCTTGAGCACCCGTCCACGCAGCAAGTCCACCTCATGCGTTGCCGACGACAGGTGGGTCATACGGTTGCGCAACTCTGCAACTGCGCTCCGGCCCTCTTCTTCGCGCATGTGGTTCAGGCGTGCAATGCACTCTTCCAGGGCCCCGGTCACTTGTTGGTCCAGAGCGGCCATTGCGTCACCGTCTTCGGCTGCGTTCAGCGCGCCCGGCAGCTTGAGCACCGCATTGAGATCAGGTTCAGCGCTGACACCAAACTCCTCGGCCACTTCTCGAAAGGTCCGCAAATATCCGCCGACAAGATTGCGGTTGACCGCGAAGGCTGCACCACCGCTGCGCTCCAAACTAAGCGTGACTTCGATATGGCCGCGGTGCAGGCGTTCTTTCAGCACCCGGCGGACCTTCATCTCCACCGGGTCGAGCTCTCCCGGCAGCCGCAAATGAAGATCGAGGAAGCGGTGGTTCACCGATTTCAAGCTGAGGGTCAACGTGAGTTGGTCGTCCACGTTGACCTTCACCTGCGCATAGCCCGTCATAGAGCGAATGTTCATGGCGCGTTTACCCGGCCCCTGAAGTTGTTTCGATATCGTCGAACTGTAAATCATACAACCGGCGATAAGTGCCGGTACGTGCCATCAGACACTCATGCGAGCCCTCATCGGTAATCGTTCCATTTTCCAGCACCAGGATGCGGTCGGCACGGCGCACCGTGGAAAGCCGGTGGGCGATGACGAACACGGTGCGTCCGGCCATCAGGTTCTGCAACGCGGATTGCACCAGGGCCTCGCTCTCGGAGTCAAGAGCTGAGGTGGCTTCGTCGAGAATCAGGATAGGAGCGTTCTTCAGGATGGCGCGTGCGATGGACAGGCGCTGGCGCTCGCCACCGCTCAGACGCAAACCACGTTCGCCGATCACGGAATCGTATCCGTCTGGCAGGGCCATGACAAAGTCATGCGCCAGTGCCGCCCGGGCGGCGTCTTCCACGGCCTGTTGCGAGATCTGAGGCTGGCCATAGGCGATGTTGTTACGCACGGTGTCGTTGAACAGGATGGTGTCCTGGGTGACGATGGCGATTTGCGAGCGCAGCGATCCGACGGTGAGATCGCGAACATCATGGCCGTCAATCAGCAACCGGCCGCGGCTGACGTCGAAGAAGCGTGGCAACAGGTGGACCAGTGTCGTCTTGCCGGCGCCGCTGGAGCCTACGATGGCAACCACTTCGCCGGGACTTATCTCCAGGTTGATGTCGCGCAAGACTTCGCGCTCGTCCTCGGCTTTGGAATAGATGAAGTGAACGTGCTCGAAGCGAATGCCGCTGTGAAAGGGAGGCAGCTCGATCGCGTCTGGCTTCTGGCGAACTTCGTCCTGCGCGTCGACGAAGTTGAAAATCTGCTCGGAGGCGCCCAGCGCCTGTTGGAAATTGTTATTGAACTGCCCGAACTTACGCACCGGCTCATAGAGCTTAAATACCGCAATGATGAAGGCGATGAAGAAGCCCTCGCTCAAATAGCCATGCTTGATGTACTCACGGCCGAGGAGGATCAGCAGCGCAATGGCGATTGCTCCGAAGATGTCCATCATCGGTGAGTTCATGGCGAAGGCGCTGGTGGTACGCAGATTGGCTTTGAATAGCCGGCGCGCTGCCTCACGGAAGCGGCGCATCTCCCAAGCTTCCATGCAGAAGGCCTTCACAATGCGAATGCCGGTGATGGTTTCGTGCAGCAAGTTATGGATTTCGGCGAGTTTGTCCTGGCCCTTGCGAGTGGTGGTGCGGACCCGGTCTCCAACCCGGCGAGCAGACATGATTATGAACGGCACGAAAATAATCAAGACCCATGTCAGGCGGCGGCCCAGCCCGACTACCACGATCGCGGTGAAGAGGAAGGTAAAAAACTGCTGCAGAAATTCGGCCAGCACGCTGGACATGGCGAACTGTACACGCTCCACGTCGTTGACGATCGCCGACAGCAGCGAGCCGGTGGAATGCTTCTGAAAGAAGCCTATGGAACGGCGCAACGTTGCGGTGTAGAGTTCATTGCGCAGATCGGTAACCATGCTAAAACCGGCATAGTTCGCCAGGTAGGTGCCGCCGTAATCCAGCACGCCCTTGAGCAGAGTGGAGGCGACCAGCGCAAACGCGACGATAGTCCACACATTGTGGAAGTATTCGGGGACGAACGACCGCAGCTCAATGTGACGTCCCATGATGGGGATGGGAAGCAGCGGCAGAGAGCGCGATTGCGAAGCCGGATTCAATACCTGGTCGAGAACAGGTCCAATGAGCAGCAGACGAAAGGCGTCCAAGAGTCCTACCAGGGCCATCGAAACCACCGATGCCAACAGGTAGAGCCAATAGGGCTTGAAGTATCGGAGAAGGCGCTTTAGTCGACCCATAATCCGCTGCGATCTGCGCCAGAACGCTGGGGAGCGCAGCGCAGGCCAGAAGATGCCAGGACCAGTCAAATGTCAGCACCAATTCTACTGGATTTGCAGGGCAGGGGAAACCGGGCGGCATCAACGGAGCTAACGGTTTTGTTTCTGTGTTTAAGGCTGGGGGCTTCGTCTTTCGCGGAAGAAGGTTTGCAGCAGGTGCATGCAGCGTGCGGCAAGCACTCCGGAGCTGACTTCAACCGCGTGGTTTAGCTTTGGATGATTGAGGACCTGAAGCAGGGAATGCACCGCGCCAGCCTTGGCATCTTCGGCACCATAGATCAGGCGGCGAATGCGCGCGTGTGTGATCGCTCCGGCACACATGGCGCAGGGCTCAACCGTGACGTACAGATCGCAATCGAGGAGACGATAGTTGCCGATGGTCTGTCCGGCCCCGCGCAGCGCCAGGATTTCGGCATGAGCCGTAGGATCATTGGCGCTGAGCGGGCGATTGCATCCCCGTCCGACGATGCGCCCTTCGTTAACGACGACTGCGCCTACCGGAACCTCCCCTAACGCGAGGGCACGTTGCGCCTCGCGCAAGGCTTCCTCCATCCAGAGTTCATCGGAGTGGGACATGGGAGAGCAGTGGTTAGCAATTAGCAATTAGCAATACTGTGCATTGGTATTCTGCAGCGATCTGTCAAGCAGCAACGGACGTGTGTTTCAAGCCAAGTGCTAAGTGCTGCCTTCTTTCAGCATAATCCTCTGCACGCCGGTGGCGCGGCCGGTCTCGGCATTGCAATCGATCAGCGTAGCGCACAAGCGCACGTCGTTGGTTGCCGGCTCAAAGCGCGATGGCATATTGGTAAGGAAGCGGTGCAGGATCAGTTCCTTCTGCACGCCAATGACGCCATCATACGGCCCTGTCATCCCGACATCCGTTTGTACCGCGGTTCCTCCTGGCAGCACTTGCTCATCGGCGGTAGGAACATGAGTATGCGTGCCGAGCACCGCGGTCACGCGTCCTTCCAGATGCCAGCCCAACGAGAGTTTCTCCGACGTGGCCTCGGCGTGCATATCCACGACGATGACCTTCGCCGTAATCTGTTTCAGCAGCTGGTCGGCAAGGCGAAACGGATCGTCATTATTGGCCATAAACACGCGGCCTTGCAGGTTGATGACGGCGTAGGGCACGCCGCCGCGTGAGCGTCCCTGGTACCAGCCAAATCCGGGCGATCCGGCGGGATAGTTCGCGGGACGAAGCACGCGTCGCGCCAGCGAGGCCTCATTGCCGTTCGCCGAGTTCAAGTAATCGATGATCTCGCGCTTGTCCCAAATGTGATTGCCGGTGGTGATGACATCGATGCCGAGTTCGAACAGTTCCTCGGCAATCTGGGGCGTAATACCGAAGCCCCCGGCGGCGTTCTCGCTGTTGGCGATAGTGAGATCGACAGCATGCTCCTTCTGGAGCTTGGGCAGTCGCTCATGAACTATGCTTCGGCCGGGCCGGCCGAAAATGTCTCCGACGAAGAGTATTCGCAAGGGGTGGCGTTCCTTTGGCGCTAGTTGGTTCGATGGTACCACGCACGTAGAAACGGTTTATTCACCACAGTGGGCACAGAGGGGTCACCGAGAAACCAGGAACTCAGTGCGCTCCGTGTTCTCGGTGGTGAACAGGCTCTGTTAACGCCAGCGCCGCTGATCCCCCGACCCACTCCAGATTCTTGTTGTGATCGACGCCCATCATGATGCCGCGGCCCATGCGGACCAACGGCAGCACCGGCGTGAGCTCGCCACCTTCTGGCCAGACGAACATCATGCGAATTTCCATCTGCGTTGGCCCGTGCGGCGTTTGAATTACGGGCTCGAACTGCACGCGCTCCTGAAGAATGTAGTTGTGGCGTTGATCGGGCGGAATCGCGTCGATGTCTGACTGTGTGGGAGCGAATTTAATTCCTACTCCGGCAAACGAATACAGCGGCTTGAGCAGATAGTTCTGGTTGTCCGGCGGCAACTCGCGAAGCTGGTCGAGAAACCACGTCTTCGGGACACTCGGATGTTGCAGATAAGGGATGGAGAACTTGCTGATGCGGAAGTACCAGTTGGGATGGCCAGCCCACTCGACATCGAGTTCCTCGCGCAGATCGAACGGCAACGTGATTCCTTTACGCTCCAGCTCGTCGACGATGCAGCGATTGTAGATGCGCTTGACTTCGACTTCGCGGCCATCTTCTTTCCTGCGATAGAAGAGCCGCCGACCGCGCTTCTCGAGAGACAGAATGTCGACGATGGCGATGCCGAGCTTGCGCTGCGTGATGAGGAAATCCGGCAGCGTCTTCTGATGATCGGGATCGATCTCCATCAGGATAACGTTTTCGGGATCGTGACCGGCGACGATGAGTTGGCGCATTAGTCGCCAGTAGGAATCATCATCGTGACCGCTGAGATAAATCCCAAGCTCCGGCGACAAGCCATACGACTCGACATACTGGTGTGCGGCTGCGGCTTGATATCCGTAGAGGGAAGGGAAGGCTTGCAGCTCGACCAACTTAGGCTCGATGTCGCCATTTGCGTTGCGCACCAGACCAAAGTCCACCTGCACGAACATTGGCAGCGGAGCTTCGTTGGGAACGTTGTATTGCGGAGGAACAGTGGCATCCGAAGCGCGGCGGTAGTCGGGATTGTCAACCAACTGGGCGACTAATTGACGGCCATCTTCCGCCATGCGATCGAGGAGGCTCGCGGGGACAAAGCAAGGGGTTTCCGACACGCGAAAGTCGATGTGCGTGCCGCCAGCTTCATCGAGCTTCTGCAGAAACTGCCGGTACTTCGCCGCCGTGAAGTTGCGGTTGAATTCCTCGCGCAGAGCGGGAACCATGGTCAGGCCTCGATGAGGAAGTGCCCTCTCTCCATGATCTGCCGGCCGTCGACCCAGATGTCGAACTTCGTTCCCACCACGTCAATGTGGGTGGAGGAATACCATTTGGCGCCGGTGTGCTCGCCATAAGGGTTGCCGAACGCAATGTGGATGCCCGGAAATTTTTCGTCCTGCAAAATCTGCCCGATAACGTGCGTCAGCTCGATGTTGGTGCCGATGGCGAACTCGCCCACCAGATCGCTGTTTTCGTCAGTGTGAGTGTAGGCCCAGAACTCCTGCTCCAGCTCTTTGTTCTCGCTGGAGACTTCGGTGATGCGATTGTTCTTTATGCGAATGGTCAGCGGCTGGCGCGCCAAGTCCCGGTACTTTTCGCAGAGATAATCGCCGACGACGCCATCGACGACGCAGACGCCGTTCACTTCGCCGGGCGTAGTGAAGACCTCGCCGCCGGGAAGGTTGCCCCACTTGTCGCGGCTGATGATGCCGCTGGTTTTGATCCAGCGATAGTCGGGATTGAGCGTCGCGGTGAAATCGCTGCCCGCGAGATTGGTGGCGCGGATTTCTTTGGCGCGGGTGACGATGTCGATGACCTTGCGACTGAGCGCGTCGACTTTGTCGTAATCCGCGCGCATACCCTCCAGCATGATCTGGCGATTGATGTTGACCATGTGCGCGTGGCGCATCTTGCGGCGGTTCACGATGTCGGTCATCTGCATGCGCGATTTCAGTTCGTTGCGCTGCACGTGCACGGCAAAGATGCTGACGTCGCTGGTCTCCATGTCCTCGGCAATCTCGGATGGAAGGTCGGTCAGCGGGCGCGGTGCCAGATCTTCCAGCACGAAGGCCTTGAAAGGCGAGCCCAGCTTCGAGACTTCCTGCGCGATACTGGCGGCGATGTCTCGGCAGGCGTTGTCGGTGATGAGCGTGACCTTCTCGCTGGGCTGAATGCGCAGGCAAGTGTTGACCGCGTTGCGGGCGCCGGGCGAGAGTTCAGGGTCAAAAGATGTCTTGGTGAGATCGGTGAGAACCGGTTGAATCAAGAAATGTCCTTTCACACGATGGTTATTGCATGTTCAGGGTGTCGGTGAAATTGTCATCACGAGCAGCCTTCAGGCTGCGAGGGATATGCTTTTCGCGTCAACAAGCAGATCCCTCGTCGGCTTGAAAGCCTCCTCATGATGACAATTCACAAAGTCAAAACGACCTTGGATTGCCCTACCTACTGTTACCGCCGCGTCGCCGTCTGCTCGAAGACGCCCACGCGGGTTTCGTTGACCATGTAATCCACAACTTGTTTCAGGTCGCCGGTTTGCTCGAATAACTTCAACTGGCGATCGGCGCCGGTGCCCATTTTGAGCATCTCGTGAATGTAATTGATCTCCTCGCGTGAGCCAAGCTCGTCAACCACATCGTCGATCAGGTCGAGGTACTCAAGAATCAGCTGCCGCAGCGGCACTTCTTCTTCTTTGCCAAAGTCGATCAGCTTGCCGTCAAGCCCGTAACGCGAGGCACGAAACTTGTTCTCCGAAATCAGCGCGCGTCCATAAATGCGGTAACTTTTGTTGGATGCGTGCAGCTTGTACAACATTGCGACGGTCGCCTGAATCAGCGCGGCGAGGGCCATGGTTTCGTCCAGTCGCATGGGAATGTCGCACACCCGCACTTCCAGCGTGTTGAAGAACGGATGCGGCCGGATGTCCCACCAGATCTTCTTGCCATTGTCGATGCAGTTCGTTCTCACCAACAGGTCGACGAAGTTCTCATACTCCGACCAGTTGGCGAACGTGTCGGGAATTCCGGTGCGCGGGAAGCGCTCGAAAACTTTCACGCGATAAGACTTGAATCCCGTATTCATGCCCATCCAGAAGGGCGAGTTGCTGCTCAACGCCAGGATGTGCGGCAGAAAGTACCGCATGGAATTCATGATGTGGATGGCGGTGTTGCGGTCTTCAATGCCGATGTGCACATGCAATCCGAAAACCAGATTGGCGCGGGCAATCAGTTGCATGTCCTCGACCACGCGCCGGTAACGCTCGTCGGGATAAATCTCCTGTAACTTCCAGTCGGAAAACGGATGAGTGCTGCCTGCGGCCAGCAACATACCGTTCTGGCTGGCCAGGGTAATCATCTCGCGACGAAGAGCCTGAATATTCTCCCGCGCTTCTTTGACGTCCTTACAAACGCGGGTGCCGACCTCGATGACGGACTGATGCATCTCGGGCTTGACCGCCTCATGCAGCGCCAGCTTCGCTTTGGGGAGAATTTCGGATGCGATGTGCGAACGGAGATCGCGGGTCTGCGGATCAATGGTCTGGTATTCCTCTTCGATCCCGATGCTCAGGCTTGGCCGGTCCATTTGTTTTACCCCTTGCTCACTCGCTTGCGTGCCGGCTTGGATGCAGCCGGCAGCGCTTGCGGAACTTCAGACGCCTGCGCTCCGGTTATGCCGCGGCTCAGAAATGCGCTCCAACGATATTCAGCAGGTTTACCAGTGTGCTGCTTTGCTTTTCGCACCGCCAACTCGGCGACATGGTTTACGATCCAGTCGAAATTCTCCTGACCGACGGAATTCACATCCGCATCGGGAGCTGGATTCATGAAGTCGATCGCGAACGGAATGCCGTCCTCGCAGGCGAACTCGACGGTGTTCAGGTCATAGCCGAGGGCGCGGCACAACGTGAGGCAATCGCGCTCCACGCGCTCAATCAGCTTGGGATCGGTGGGCGGCGGGTCCTTCACGTAGCGCTCATGGGAGGGCGCCGACGGATCGTAGTGCATGATGTGCACTTTCTCTTGTCCCACCACGTAGCAGCGGAAGTACTCCTTGAACTTGACGCCGCGCTGGAGGGTCATGCAGAGATCGCGCGACTGATCGTAAGCGTCGAAGAATTCTTCAGGAGAATTGACCTTGTACACGTCCCTCCAGCCGCCCCCGTCGAAGGGTTTCAGAAACGCCGGAAAACCGACATAACTGAAGATGCTGTCCCACGGCATGGGATATTGCAGATTGCGCATGGAGCGCTCCGTGGTTCCGGGCGGACGTTCTTTGTGCGGAATGAGAACGGTTGGAGGAATCGCCACGCCGAGCTTATGGCCCAGCGCGAAGTTGAAGAATTTGTCGTCGGCGCTCCACCAGAAGGGATTGTTGATGACGATAGTTCCCGACAGCGCCGCGTTTTTCAGGTAGGCGCGATAAAAGGGGATGTCATGCGAAATGCGGTCCACGATCACGTGGTAGGGCGAAGGCTCTGCCATTCGCACTTCGCCGATGGTCGCCAGTTCTGCCTGAATGCCGGGCTCGCCCATGGAGTTGATTTTCTCCACCAGCGCAGGTGGAAAGGTGGTCTCCATGCCGAAGATGATTCCGATTTTCTTCACGATGACTCCTTCGTTGGCGACACTCGTCCCTTCTCCTGGATCAGCAATTGTATGTGAGAAGCCCGGAAAACCGTGCGATTGGCCGCACCGCTGGAAATTATTGTAAGCGAAACGGTGCGCAATGAGTAGGGACTTGCAATGGCGCGGCTGAAGCAGCGCCCCTTCAAAACCAATGTCAGTGCAGGTAGTAAACATGCACCGGTTCTGAAAATCTAGTGTGGGCGAAAATGCCCGCGCCGTAAATCTCTTTCAACGTATTCTCATCAGGCTCAATCAATGCCGCTTGTTCTTGATGCCGCCGCAGCTCGTCCAACGTCCAGAACTGCATGGAATAGTACTGCGAGAGGTTCAGTTCCAGACGCTGATGCAAATATGGGTCAGGGCCAGCTTTAGCTTGCTGGTTGAAGTCGGAAGGCAACAGCAACACACATTGTTCCGGATGATCCGAATACTGTTGCACTTCGAGAAACAGCAATGGTCCGGAGAAAACGAAGTAACGCTTGCCTTCGATTTGCAGAGCGCTTTCCACTTGCAGAAAGGAACGAATGCCCGTGGCCTCGACCTTGCCAGGGCGGCGCACAACCGTCAGCTGTTGTCCAATGCCCCACGCCGCAAGCAGGACAAAAACTCCCATCGATACTTGCGCTGTCTTGCGAAAGTGCCGCCACAGGAAAAATGCGAACGCCACAGCGACGCCGGGAAGCACGCCAATAAAGTAGCGGCTGTAAAAGGCATTGGTCTTCCACTCGGCCACTATGAAGGCGGCCAGCGGAATGGCAAGGAACAGCCAGCCAATGCCCTCGGCGGATTGCATGGGGTGAAGAGTAGGTTCCTGCTCTCTGTCTGAGCCCGTCACCACGATCCAAACCACAATCAGTGCCAGCAGGAACAGCCCGTCAGGGAACAACTGCGAGAAAATGGCACGCAGTTCATTGAACGACGGCCGATTCCAATAGCCGCCGGAGAACTTGCGGGAGAACGACAGGATCAGTGGCGAGAGCAGGACAACCGGAATGATGGAGCCGACAATTCCGGCGATGAGTTTTGCGGATAACCGACGTCCGGGCTTCCAGCGGAGCAGTTCCCACAACAGATAAGGAACCAAACCCATTGCGAAGTAGTAATGGAAGCAGACGCCGGCGAAGAAGGCCGCGCCGAAAAGAACGGCCGGCCATCGCTTGCTGCCTGCGTCATAAGTCCACGCCCAGAAGGACAGCGCTGCCAGCATGAAGTAGATGGCATACGAGCGCGCCTCAAAACCGTAATAAGGCAGGAAGGAACAGGTCGCGACCGAAAGCGCGATCAAGCCATGCAGTCCGTCGGTCAGGCGACGCGCGCAATCGAAGATCAGCAACAGACCGACGACCATGGCCAGCGCCGAAGGCAGACGCGCCGCGACATCACCTGGTCCAAACAGCGAATCGAAAGCGCGCACCAGCATGTAGTACGTGGGCGGTAGCGCGTCGACGCCATTGCTCAGCGCACTCCAAATTGCCGTCAGGCTGGGCAGACGTGCGATGTGCAAGGTGAACAGCTCGTCGAACCAGAAGACACGATGCGACGCGATATAGATGCTGGTGACGAAGTAGAAAACGGCGAGCAAACCCGCGACAACGAACGTCCAGACGCGGGTTACGTGCTCCGTGCCGGCCGCCCTGTCCGTGGGCTTGACGTTTTGAGGTGCAGTACTGCGCAAGTTTTTACTGGTTGAAGTCTGCATGTCTCGGTTTGCGGTGCGATCGCTCCTGAGAATAGCGGCGAGCGCATCACCGCTTGCCTTCCGCCGGCCGCGAGTTCAGCACGCAGAGGTTCTCGACGACGAGCTCTGGCTGCGAGTATGACAGGAATCCCCGCAATCGCCAAAACGACAAGGGCGCATCGAAGACATCAACGTGCCACCTTTACCCGCTGCTTCGGGCAGGAGTAGATTGTTGGAAAGAGAAGAAGCTGGAGACGGAGCAAAAATGAGCATCTCGATTCAACCTGTTCTGGAAGCAAAGCTTCGGGAGAGAGCCGAGGCGGAAGGACTGAGTATAGAAGCGTACCTCGAACGTCTTGTCCGTTCCGATGAACAGGCGCACGAAGAGCTGGAGCACCTGGCTTTGGAAGGCCAGAACTCCGGCGACCCAATCGAAATAAACTTGAGCTATTGGCAGGAGAAACACCGCCGTCTCGACGATCGGCTAAAGAAGACCGGAACGCGGTGAGCGACCGCTACTCTCTATCGTTTGGCTCCAGACCACATCGACATCCTTCGAGTCGTACACGGTTCGCGCAATCTCCAGGCCCTGCTGCGCCGTGAAGGTCTTGGACAGTAATACATCTGAAGCTGAGTTGCCGGTCGCTTCCCAGCGTCGCCGGATTTCCGCGTCACGGTAGAATGGCTTTCGTCTATGGAGAAGCTCCATGCTGCGCCAAGCCAACCACGCTCGCGTGTCTCTGCCGCTGCGCAGCACTGCTTTCCATGGCTAAAGAAGTATTGGGATTTTCTCGCCGTTGTGCTGCTTGTACTCGCATCGTTCCCGACGGCGTGGTTGACGCAACGCGCCGTTACTCTCGTCCCGAGTTACGGGCTGATCGACGACAACTGGCACCTGGATAGCACCTTCAAAGCTCTGCGCGGTATCTGCCTTGGCCGCGACGTCGCATTCACGCACGGTCTTATCTTTCAGTGGCTATCGTCGATTCCGGCGCGCTCCATGCCGCTGTCGTTTGGCGCGCTGTTTGCAACCTGGAATACGGTCCCGCTGTGGTGCGCCATAGCTTTCGCCTACCTTGCGTTGCGACTGCTTCTGCCTGAGCAACCGCCGTGGAAGCGGTTCGTGCTTTTGCTGCTGCTTTCTTCCTTCTGGGAAACTTCGCTGCGGACGACGTTTCCGGTGCTGCTGTTTGCCATCTTTCTGCGCGGCTGGTGTGCCGTTAAGGAAGCCCGCGTCCGCAGCGGGTTTGTCGGAATCGGCGGAGCGTTGCTGTGCGGAATTGCCTTTCTGGTCGCAGGCGACACGGGCATTTATGCGACCGCGGCATGGTTCATCTGCTTTGCCGCCATTGCCCTGGAAACCCGGCGCGAGCACTTTGCCGGCAAGCTGCTCACCGCGCTGCTGGCCTTCGTTGTCTTTGCTGTGGTCATCGCCATCGTGGTCAACTGCTTCATGGCCAGCCCGCTTGACTTCAAGTTCTGGCACGATTCGCTGGCGCAGGTTGCGGTCTATCGCTGGGCAACGCCGGCCGCGATGACCGACGAAGGAACGGCGCATTTTGTCGGCGGGCTGCTGATCGGACTGGCGATTTTCCTGGTGCGCTTTGGGACAGGCGGCAAGCCTGCGATAGCCATTACGCAACGCACGGCTTTTCTGGTGGGCGCTTTTGTCTTTGCATTAGCCCAGATGCAGAGCGCGCTGGTCCGCTCCGATGTCGGCCACGTGATCATCGGCGAGTTCGCGATGATCTTTTTCGCCAGCGTGATCTTGTTCTCGTTCCGGGGCAAGCTCCCGGCGACGATTGGCGTGCTCGTCGCGATTGCCGGCTCCATCCTGTTTTCGCATCCAATGTTTCGGGCTTCCAGCGTCGTCCGTCTTTATGAACAGTTGCGAGATCCGTTGACGGAGTGTCCGCCAGGCTACGGCGAATTCGACCGCGCCTGTTACGTCGAGGCGCTGACGTCGCCGATGCTGACCACCGCTGCCAACTTCCTCAGCCAGCACAGCGGCCCAAACGATTCCATCTTCGTCTTCCCTTACCAGACGATGTTTGGCCTGGCCGCGCGGCGTAATGTCGCGGGCGGATTGATGCAGGCTTACACCGCAAGCGGACCATATCTCTCACGGCTCGAGATCTCCGGCCTCGAAGGCAAATCCATTCCGGCAGCGCTGTACTTGCCCGATGATGACTACAGTCACATGTCGGAAGCCGAGATTGTGCGCTGGTCCCGCAACTATCTCAGCGTTCCCGTGGATGGCATTCCGAACTTCACGCGCGTTCCCGAAGTTTGGTTTTGGATGGTGCGCCGCTATCGCGCAGCGGAGCAGTTGACTCCCGGCGTTGTGGGCTTGCAACGCGACGATTCGCGCGCGAGCCGCATTGCCATGCAAGCGCAAGCGCTCGGCTTGCCGGCGCGAAGTTACGACATCGACGAGCGCAGTTCTGTTACCGCTATTGGAGCGCCGAACTGGCCCAGCGGTTTCGATTTCATCCGGTTGCGGCTTACGATTCACTATCCGTTCTGGTGGAAGCTACGCAAGCCGGAGCGCTTGCAGTTGGAGATCACGCGCGCTAACGGAACACGCGACTTGCAATGGTTCATCGTGCAACCGAATGTTTCGACGGAAGTGTGGTTCTATCCCTGGTCAGGACCCGATCTGGCGCGCTACTTCGACGCGGACGAAAGCCAGTGGCGCTTGTCGTCGCGTCCGGCAATTACGGAATTGCGCGTTCTCGCCACGCCGCTGGATTGGGTTTCCCAGCAACCTGAGTCGATTGTCATCGAATCGGCAGACGCAGTGCGGCTCGCGATGGCGCCGCAATAGAGTATTCGCCGACCGCTTCGACACACTGACACGGTAAACTAGAAATCGGCCCCATGCTCATCATCCCAACCTACAACGAACGCGACAATATCGCAGTGCTCGTCGGTCGCATCCGCAAGGCTGCGGGCAACGAGCCCATCCTCTTTGTAGACGACAACTCGCCCGACGGCACCGCCGACGAGATTCGACGCATTCAGGCTGCGGATTCTGATGTTCATCTGCTGGCTCGGCCCGGCAAGGGCGGATACGGCTCGGCCTGCCGCGACGGCATAAAGAAAGTTCTGCGCGAGAACCTGGCTGATTATGTGATCCAGTCGGACGCCGACTTGTCGCATCCGCCCGAGCTGTTGCCGCGCATGATCGAGTTGCTCAAGACCAACCCGGTGGTGATCGGTTCACGATATGTCGCTGGCGGCGGCGCGGAAAATTGGGACATCCGCCGGCGCTTTCTCAGCTTTGGCGCCAATTTTTATGCGCGATGGTTCACCGGCGTGCCGGTGCGAGACATGACTGCGGGATTTGTCGGGTACCAGACCGATGTCCTGCGCAAGATCAACCTCGATGGCATACGCTCCGAGGGCTACGCTTTTCTGATGGAAATGAAATTCAACCTGCATCGCAGCGGCACCAGCTTCTGCGAGTTCCCCATCGTCTTCTACGAACGCGAAGCAGGCCACTCCAAGTTCAGCCGCAAGATTCTGTATGAAGGCATGCGCTTTCCGTTGAAAGCTCTGGGCACCAGAATCAGCGGAGCGTAAGGATTATTGCCTCATGCTGAGCCGCACGGAGTCGGCTGACTCAATCACAACCGATTCCGGCTTCTGCGAAAACCAATCCAGCGGTGTGATCAGCAAGCGAAGATCGGTTACCGCCGGACGGTACGAAGCGCGCCAGCGGCTTTCGTCTGCATCGAAATACCGCGACAGATCAGCCTCATTCCAGGGATAAAACCATAGGTCGGTTGCGACATTCGGTTCCACGACAAACGTTCTCGCCGATCGGCTGCCGTCGGCCAGAGTGATCTCCAATTGCAACCGCTCCGGCTTGCGCAGCTTCCACAGCGGGCTGTAGCGGATCGTCATTCGTAGTCGCAGAAAGTCAGCTCCACCGGATGGCCACTCCGGCGCGCCCAAATCGATAGCCGTGTTTGGCTCATGAATCGGGTAGTCGCGCGCAGCTACGGCCAGCGGATATTCCTGCATCGAAATTCTGGACGGCCGGGAGTCGTCCCGCTGCAAAGCCAGAATTCCAGGAGCCAGCTCTCCGTCGGCTCGGTAATGGCGGAAAATCCAGAACCAGATATCGGGCGTGCGCGCGAAGTTGCTGACCTCGTCGATCGGCAGGCTCCGCGTGGAACTGGTCAGCTCAGTGGGACCGGCGTCGGGAAAGTAAAGTCCGGTCTGCGCCTTCGCGCGCTCCATGCCGGCGATGTCGAATTGCGACAGGTACCGACCGTTCGCCAGGAAGGACTGCTCGACGCCGGCAGCCACATTGCGCCGCGCGGCCACGGCGAACATGTATTGGTAGGGGAAGATCACGACGGAATCCTGCTCGCCGCTGTGCTGCTGAAGATAGCCGACGGTTGTCTCAAGTGTGTTCGCGAATTCGCTGGGATAGCAGGCGTGATCGAATTCGCGATAGCCGCCGGGACAGGCTGTTATTGGACGGCCCATTCGCGCCAGGCGAAAGTGAAGGCTGGCGGGCTGGAAATGGGGAGCAGGTTGTGAGAGCACCACCGAGCAGACCACGGCAGCCAGCGCTGCAACCAGGGATGCCGTTAGCGATTGGAACGAAAACAGCACGGCGCCGGCAAAAAACACCATCGGAAACACACCAAACACGATGTGGTTGTTATCGGAGCGAACCAATCCGCTTTGCATGGACAGCAGGGCAAACAGAAATGCGCTCAGCAGAAATCCGGTTCGCGCGGTGATGACTGCGGTGCGATCGGCGGGTACGGCGAAGCGCACCAGAAACAGGCACGCGCCGATCACTACGGGTACAAGCAAATGCATGGCGCCCGTCCCGGAGATGGGGAACGGCTCGTTCCAGCGGTGCACCGCGACCAGCGCCAGCGAAGTCCTCCAGAAACGGAAATCCAATGGCGCTGCCATGATGCTATTAATCATGAGGACGAGCACGCCCAGGCAAACCGCGAAGCCTCCAGCAGCAACTGCATAGGGTGCGAATTTTTGCGATTCGCGGCGGCCTTCCCACGCCACTCCAGCCAGCCCGAGGACCCACGCCGCGATCCCATAGACGCCGGTGTCAGCCGAATACAGGAAGGCCACGGCAGTGAGCAGCGCCGAGCCGCAGGCAAATGCCAGAGGTTTCAGCCGCTCGTCCCGCACTGCGTACCAGCCGCGCAGGAACACCGCGAACAGAAATATCGCGAAGGCCGTGCGGCCGTCCCACGGCGCCCAAAAAATCCCCAGCAGCAACAACAGCAGAAACCGCTTCCACGCCGGCTGTTCCGGCAGCAGGAGACGCAGCGTCCCATAGCCAAACAGAAACGTGCACCACAACAGCAGGGTGCGATAGCCGACATACGTGGCGCCCATCGAGTAGTGAGGCCAGCGCGCTGGCGCAGCCATCAGCCAATGAAAGACCGGACCGTAGACGAACGCGACGTCGCGGCCGAAGATCATTCCGCGCGAAGCCTTGAAAGCAGAATCCAGCACCCAGTTGTCATCGAAGGTGCCGGGACGTTGCACCAGGACCACGGTGCGAGGCGAGACCCACGACAGGGGAAGCGACGCCGCCATCAGCAGCAGCACCGCCAGAAAATCCCAATATCGTTTGAGAATAGCGATCGGCCGCATTGCGATAGCCAGCGGTGAGGGTGGGTTTGGCTTATTCACCACTTCGTCGAGGGTCGGTCATAGGGCTGCCCCCATTCTATCGCACGTTAGAAATGGCACAACCGTTATCGATCCGGGCCCGTCCGCTCCAGCAACACCGTGGTCCCATCCTGATAGCGGGTCTTCCATCCAGAGGTGTGCATCAGCAGGTAGGCGACTCCGCTGTCCTGTCTATACAGGACGTAGCGGATTTGGTACCTGTCCAAAATTTCCAGTGTGTTCTTGACGCCCATCGCATCCAGGTAATCGGCGAAGACCCCGTTGTATTCGTAGATGTCGATGCGTGAGTCGATAAAGACGGGAATGTTGCGCACATTCCAGATCAGGTAGCCACCCCACAGGCAATCGTTAAAGAC
>Ga0302325_10005513_pt1 | contig 28707 bp, 29 predicted proteins | sample Palsa_T0_2_FD_201948 | JGI IMG/M metagenome (GOLD analysis project Ga0302325, IMG submission 201948) | Peat permafrost microbial communities from Stordalen Mire near Abisko, Sweden - Palsa_T0_2 | ecosystem: Environmental > Terrestrial > Soil > Palsa > Peat permafrost | place: Sweden: Abisko...
TACGTTCCCCCGCCACATCAATGATCGGCCGCGATTCCAGTCGAAGCCGATGCGGCAACTCGGCGTAAGTCATTTCCTTTCCGAAGCGAAAGAAGGAATTCCGTAGTGCGTATTCGCCGGTTCGCATAGCCGTCAGCAAGGCAAAGCTTGGGACAACAATGGCAAGACCCCCCGCCATGGCTTCGAGAATGGCGTAGGTGGTCATCGTGGATCTCTTACTGCTATGCGGCTTGTAGCGGGACAGTCCCAGTTGGGCGACAACCGCTGCTACGCCGAGGACAGCCTGAAGGTGTCCGAAAAAGTGAAGTAGCTCGGTGCGGGAGCTGTATTGCTGCGCCGCACTGATGCGATAAGTTAGGTCGAGCAGACTCGAACCAGTCGAGCCAAGCACGGTAGCGCCGGCTAAGGTCAAGGCAACTATCCGGGCACGGCTCAGATTCCTCGTGGATCCGGGTTTGAGATGGTGTACGACAATTTTATTGCCCGCCAAGCGCTCGGGATGGAAAGACAGAAGTGCCGCGGTGAGGATGTCGATGCCGGCAAGAAAGACATTTGCGCCGGCAAAACTCTCTGCGAAATGCAGATGCACCAACCCGAAACCCGCCAGCAAGCCCCCGGCAGTGCCTGATAGAAGCAAAACCCCTACCGCTCGGGACTTCTGTTGCACATCGTCGCTGATCCAGTCGTTTGCCAGCATCCACACCAGAGACAATCCGATTGCGGTCGATGCCGACACTAAAATGTAGAACGCCTCGTAGGCCAATCGCGGCGGCATATGCCCAAAGGCCAGAAATAGCTCCGCCGAGCCGCTGATGAGATAAGCGCCCCGAATCACATTCGAGCGGCCTCCCTGTCGAAAGAACCAGGAAAGGAGCAAACTAAGAACGAGAGCCAAGACTGTACCGGTAAGGATCAGTCCTGGCAAAGTACCGATGGGGAGACCGTTGCCCAGCAGCGAGTCGCGAAACGCACGACTGAAAACAAAATGGATCATCACAGCGATGCAGCTCAGAGAGAAGATCGCAATATTTATCATGTAGCTGCGCAACCTGAGATGGGTTCTTGCCATTGTTTTACCAGTATCGTACTAGCCAATAATGACGCAACAGCCACGCCGCCAGATGCGGGAGCAATACTTAGGCCAAACCGTCGAACGACCTAAGGGATCAGCTTTAGATGCTTTGATACGAACCCAAGGGCTCAAAACTGTGAAAAAGGTTTAGCGAAATTGTTGCCACTTGTCAACCATCGTCAACAAATTGCCACTCCATCTTGCTTTATCAGCAATTTACGCCCCCGAGGTGTTCATCACTGGGGTCAATCGGTTGGTTGGATAGCGCAAAACGGTGGAACTGACGTATTCACTAGACCCGCTACTGTCAATCGATGACATGTGTCAAAATCGCTGTCAAGGCACTGACAAGACCGCCGGTCGAATTTGCTTCAGTTCGCCACAAAGCCGCATCAAACTGAAGCACTTCGAGCGCGCGGCTGGGGACGATGACTTTGGCAACACCCATGCGTCCAGCCTGTAGCCGGGTGCTCTGAAAGCAATGCTCGAACAAATCGAACCCATTGCGGCGGACGCGGAATCAAAACACGACCAGAATACGCCATGATGATTGCCAAGTCGGAAAAAGGTCGATTGGAGAAGCTACTCTCCGTCATAAGCGACGTGCGCCCGGGTGAAAGCCTGGGAGCATTGCTTCTGACACTCGACCTCGCTCTTCTTCTGGGTGCCTATTACCTGCTGAAGACGGTGCGAGAATCTTTGATTCTGGCGGAAAGTGGCGCGGAAGTGAAAGCCTACTCCTCCGCGGCTCAAGCGATTGTCTTGCTTGGCGTTGTGCCTCTGTATGGGTGGATCGCCACTCACCTGAACCGAAACCGGCTAGTCCGTTGGACCACTTTGTTTTTTGCCTCAAACCTTATTGTTTTCTACTTCTTTGGGCGCGTCGGGGTTCGGGAAGGGGTCGTCTATTACATCTGGGTGGGTATCTTTAATGTGTTCATCGTAGCGCAGTTGTGGGCCTTTGCTGCCGACTTATTTACAGAGGATCAGGGGAAAAGGTTATTTCCACTGCTGGGAATTGGTGCGTCGGTCGGTGCGGTGGGTGGGGCATGGGCCGCCGGTAAGCTGATTGGGCCGTTTGGTCCCTACAACCTCATGCTCCTCTCTGCATTTGCTCTGTGTGTTTGTGCTCTAACGTCACAGCTTGCGGCGTACGTGGTTACCAAGAGACAAGGAGAATCGGAAAAGCAAAAGAGCACCGAACCACTGGGCAGGGAAGGAGGATTCCAATTGATCCTTTCCGATCCCTACCTGCGGCTGATCGCTATTCTCACAATCCTGCTCAACATCGTGATTGGTTCGGGCGACTTTATTTTTGGCAAACTGCTCATCGCTCACGCGAATGAGGCAGTCGGGACTGCCGCCACTTTCTTGAACGCCAGAAAGGCCTACATCGGCGCATTCTATGCAAATTACTATGGGTGGATCAACCTTATCAGTTTTCTTATTCAAGGTTTCTTGGTCTCGCGTATCTTTAAACGCATCGGAGTACGCGCCTCTCTTTTCGTGCTTCCGGCGCTCTCGCTTGCGACCTTTCTATCGATTCTTGCCTATCCCGTTCTCGGTGTGGTTCGAGTGTTAAAGATTGGCGAGAACTCCGCGAACTACTCTTTGCAAAACACCGTAAGACAAGCGCTCCTGTTGCCGACTTCACGAGAAGCGAAGTATAAAGCGAATGCGGCCATCGATACTTTCTGCGTTCGATTGGGGGATGTCCTTCAGGCCGCCGTCATCTTTGTAGGATCCACATTACATTTTGATGTTCGATCTTTTGCTGCGGTGAGTCTGGTAATGACGATCGTATGGATCTTCGTCGCGGTTCGACTTTATCAACAACCCGAGCATTCGAATCGTAGTCCAGAATTTCGGGGTTCGTTGGGACATCCGGCCGTTCTTCAGGGACCCGCGTCGTCAGTGTCGGAAGGTCCAGTGCAATGAGTTCTAAATGATTTTGACGCCTCGGGGACCGGCAACAAGCGTTCCATGATCCGTACCGTTCCGCAAGATCCTTCTTCCCGGCAAATATCCGTGTCGCTGCTGCCAAAAAGGCTTTCGTTGACACCGCGTTGTAGCCCTTCCTCCGACGCCGGAGACGATTCATTGGGCGAGCCCCGTGATGCACTACAATGCCTGCGTGTCAGGGCAGGCATACCCCAACATAGCGTGCTCTTCCCTGGAGGTATCGTTATTTGTTGGACACCAGGCTGGTTTCCCGCGATACCGTAGGTCAACCCTTTCCGTTTCTTCCGTGCGCTAGCCTGCCGTTCTCGATGAGTTCCGGGTTGGCCGTGGCCCGCTCCGAATTGCGCACCCGCCTACGAACCCATCAGACCAGCGCTCCAAACCAAGTTAAAATCTCCCAAATGGAACTCAAGGTAGTGTTCAGTGAAGATCCTGCGTTCGTTTTGAGCAGGGCTGGGACTTTTCTTTCCTCGCAGCCGGTTCTCCACAATCTGGTTCTTTCCATCCTGCATGCGCGCGTTGCACAGGGGGATGCGGGGCGCTATTGGATTGCAATTCAACGAGAAGACGTGGTTGGTGTTTTAGTGCAGTCGCCCCTGACATTCCCAGCGACGCTGACACCGATGGAACCGCCGGTAGTGACCGCAATGGCCGACGCGATTGCGGATGCGGGCATCCCTCTGCCGGGAGTCAACGGCGAGGCGGCGACAGCGGCGATTTTCTCGGGCCAATGGAGCGAGCGTTCCAACTCGGCAGCCACGCCTTTCCAGGGGAACCGCCTTTATGAACTTCTGGAGATCGGAGAAGTTCCTGATGTCAAAGGCGCGCTACGGCAGGCAGGCGCAAAGGATCGCAGCGTGATGATTCCCTGGAGCCGTGCTTTCCAGCATGAAATTGGTGAGTCTGCTCACGATACCGAACTGCGTTTGGATCGAGAGTTGGCGGCCGGACAACTGTGGTTGTGGGATCGAAACGGAGAGACGGTCTCTATGGCTCTTGCCCGCGAGCCAGTAGATGGAGTAGTCCGCCTGTCAGGCGTCTATACACCCCCTGATAGACGGAAACAGGGTTACGCGGCGGCGTGCGTTCACGCTCTTTCGAGACGGATGCGTGGGGCCGGACATCGCTGCATCCTCTACACCGACTTGGCGAATCCCACATCCAATTCGATCTATCGGCGAATTGGATATCGAGCTGTCGCAGAAGCTCTCCGCTATCGCTTTGAGTGATGCGCACGCCCACGAGATCAGCGAACGGTTGCTTCTGCCGATTTCGCCCAAATACTTTGGGAAGTCCTGCGCCGTGGCCTTGACCACCGTCACCAGCGGCGCGGGGATGGCAGGCGCCGCCGCGTGCACATTACATCGGCTGCAATCCCGCCAACAGCAGCGCCGCCGCAAGTCCAAGCCGCCCGTATCGAAGATCTGAAGAAGTCTTAACCTTCGTTGTTCGTGACCATAGAGGGTTCTTGGTTTACGCCAAAGTCGCTAAACATTGACCAACTAGCAGCTCAAGCAGGGAACTGCAGTGGTTGTCCGACACCGGCTTTTCTGAGCTGGCAGGCGGCAGTGGCCTGGAGTGCGACGCCATCGCACTTCCAATTTGCTCGAAAGCGCGAGTGCGCGCGGCGACGACCTCCCGCCGTGCGCAGCCCAGTAGAACAGAACAATCTTGCTCGGAGTAGCGTTCAAGAACCGTCATTACGTAGACAAAGCGCTCAAACGGCTCGAGAGCCAGAACTGCGGAAATCTCGCCCTGCGCCACCGACGAGGCTTTGCCCTGGCTGCTGATCCAGGTGGAGCTCGAAGGGCCATTTTCTTCCCTAGGCCGCGGATTGATTGCCCTCACGGCGTTTACGATGATCACCCGTCGAGCCCAGGAACGCGCCCATTCCCTGAAAACCGGGTTGCCCTCTACCGCGTCCTCCAGGCCGGAGACAAAACACTGCTCAGCCTTCTCGCGAACCGCAGTTAGCAGGAACGACAGCAGGTAGAGGCTGTTCATGTCCTGATTAAAGACCCGGTGGAAATCGTCGCTGTTTGCGTACGGCGCGGGTCTCGTAATTTGCTTTGCCTGCGGCATGTTCACCTCCGTCTTTCCTGTATTAGTCGTTTGAGGTTGGTGAAAATCGACAACGAAAACTGTTTTTCTGACGTTTTCTATGTCTCACTCTTTCCTTTCCAGTACCTGCGACGGTGTGCATTGGCATCTTCGGGCCAGTTCCTTCAGCACGTGTCGAGTGAGAATGCCAGCGCAGCAAAACTTTGCTCCTTGCTTCATCAGATCGAAAATGGCCTCTTCCCCCTCGCGGCTGATGACCGTCAGGCTGCTTAAATCGATAACCACTTTGCGGCCGTCTGCGTCACGGCTCGCATCTCTCCAGCTGGTGCGAAGCTCATCAACCCACGGTTCGCGCAGTTTTCCTTCTACCACCAGCTTGCGTTGACTTCGGGTATCGACGATGGAGATCTTGAACATATTGGATCTCAGAATCAATCAGGTAGGCGCAACGCACATGCCAAAGGCGCGCGCCTGCAAGATGTTGAAACTATTGGCGGAAACAAAATCGCCGAGCATTATGTCAAGGAATGTCAAATCAGAATTGACACTTTTCAAGACGCGCGACAACGAACGTAGAGTTGTGACAACGGCGGCAACGGTGTGAAGTCAACCCAGAGGAGCAGAAGAGATGCCAGGGTGAGGCCTGCGGGGGGCGGAAACCTGTTTCCCGATCCTTCGACGCCACCCTCGAAACCTCAGGACACTCTTCGCGGGTCGACGCCAAGCTTCTTCATGCGAGCGATGAGGGTCGTGCGCTTGAGGCCCATCCGGGCCGCAGCGCCGTCGGTGCCGGCTACTCGCCCCTTGGTGGTTTTCAAAATGCGTACTATTTCATCCCGTTCATTCGCTTCGCGAGTCCCAGCCAACGGAGTAGTCCTGCCATTGGTCAGTTCCGCGATCGGCGATTGCAGCGCCGCGCCGTGGGTAAGGATCACAGAACGCTCGATGAAGTTCTCCAGCTCGCGAATATTCCCTGGCCAATGCCAACTCGAGAGCTTCCTCATGGAGGCGGCGGGAATCGATTCGATCTCCTTGTTCATGAGGCGGCCGTACTTCTGCGTAAAGTAGCGGACCAGCAATGGAATATCCTCCGGGCGCTCACGCAAAGGTGGGATGCGGATCGGAAAGACATTCAGGCGATAGTACAAATCGCTGCGGAACTCGCGATCCTCCATCATTTTTTCCAGGTCGCGATTGGTGGCTGCTACCAGTCGAACGTCGACTTTCTTGGTTCGGTTGCTGCCCAGCCTTTCAAACTCGCGCTCCTGCAGAGCGCGCAGCAATTTGGGCTGGATCTCGAGAGGAATGTCCCCGACCTCATCGAGGAACAGCGAGCCCTGGTCGGCCAGTTCGAGGCGGCCAACCTTCTGCGCAATCGCGCCAGTGAAGGCGCCTCTTTCATGTCCAAAAAGTTCACTCTCGAGCAGTCCTGTCGGAATCGCAGCACAGTTGAGCTTTACGAAGGTCCGCTCCTTGCGGCGGCTGCGTTCATGGATCGCCCGCGCGATCAATTCCTTTCCCGTGCCGGTCTCCCCGAGAAGCAAAACCGTCGAGTCGCTGGGAGCCACGGTTTCCACGAGGTTCAAAACATGGCGGAGAGCCGAACTCTGCCCCACAATTCCTTCGAAGTCCATCTCGCCGCGAATTTCATCTTCCAGATACAATTTTTCCTGTGCAAGCTTGTCCTTGAGATCAGCGATCTCACCATACGCCAGCGCGTTCTCCACACCGATCGCGACCTGCTGTGCAACTTGGGATAGAAAGGCCGTCGCCTCCCGATCAAAAGCGTTCTCTTCCCGGCTCGCCAGGGCGAGCACGCCAAGCGAGCGATTCCTGCCAACGAGAGGCACGTCGCAGAACGAATGTATACCCTCGCCTGAGGCCTTGGCGTACATCTCCGGGGGAACTTCGGCCGGATCCAGGCGGTTCAAGACCCAGGGCTTGCCGCTTTGGTAGGTTTGACCGGGAATCGAATCCGCGATGGAAATCAATACCTGTTCCGTGAAGAATCCCCTGCTCTCGGGGAAGTCGAGAGCATGCACCCGCAACTGCGCGCCGTCTGGTTCGGGAAGCATGATCGCTGCAGCGTCGCAGTGCATGACCTGACGGACACTCGCCGAGATCGTTCGCAGCAGTTCCTGAAAATTCAGGTTGGAGACGACCTGGTTGGTTAAATCAAGGATCAGCTTCAACCGATCCTGCGCCTGCCGCGACAAGTGGAAGCTCACGGCAGCATCGATGGCTAGCGCAATCTGGTCAGCGACCAGAGAGAGGAAGCGGACTTCCTGCTCGAGGTAGGCACCGGGGTGGGTGCTGCCAATGCTCAGCGCACCGAGCCGGCGCTCGCCCCTCGCGAGCGGAAGGACACAAGTAGAGGCGATACCCAGTTCATTGAGGAAAGCCCCATGCTTCGCAAACCGCGCCTCGGCCTTCCAGTCTGCCGTTACAAGAACCTGCTGAGATTCATGTACCCACGCAATGGGCGTATCTTCCAGAACAACATCCGCCTGGCGCACATCGTGTCTCCTGCCATTTGAGTAGAGCAGATGCCAGCCGACTGTCTGGGTATCACTCTCAAACGCGACCAGCTGCAGGTGGTCAAAGGGAACAACCTCGAGCAGTGTCTTCAAAAGCACGTCACTAGCGGCGTCGCAATCGCTGCAGGTCCCAATCGTATTGGCGGCGCGCAACAGCGCCTGATAGCGTTGGGTGTAGGTCTCTGAGATTGGAGCTTCCAAAGTGCTCATAGACTGGTTCGTTTGTCACATCGATTAGGAACACCCCAGCCGCGGCTACGCCCCCCAGGCGGGCGCTGCGGATTCCTGGATGTGTTTGATCTGATGTAGTCAAACGGCAGAAAGCTTCGACAAAATGTCGTTGCCTTTGCCACTTGTCGAAGTTTGTGTCAGGCGCTTGACAGACCGCAACGTCAACTCTCGGATTCAGGTGCGCAACCTGCCCTCACTCAAGCATTTCCGAACCACTCCGCCATGGGCGCAACTTTGGCACCCCAGATGCCAGTATCAAATGCCCGACACGAGCTATGTACTGTGACCATCAAGGTCGCGGAACTGTCGGCAGTGATTCAAATATGGAGGAGTCTCGTGATCCGAAGAAGTGCAATTATCCTTGCGAGCTTTGTCATGCTGAAAGCTCTTGGCGCCACGGCTCAAGAGAGCCGGTCGGAGGTCAGTGGGCAAGGCACAGGCTTTTTACGCAGGACAGTAGCGGCCAAGGGGTCTCGCGGACAACCACAAATACCGGCGGTTTTCCCGTTGGGTAACGTTATCACTTCAATCGCTGGCTCTCCGGCGAAGCGAACTATAGCTGCGACCGCGATACGCAGAGGTATTTCTCTGTCGGCGGACTGTCGCGAGTGCAATCCGACGTGCACACAGCCACTGCCGCTGCGGTTATTAGCCTTCCTTTCCGGATTAGCAGGCTCAATCCCTACGCTCTTGGCGGAGGCGGCAGCTTGATATTTCATCCAACCGGCAACGCGGGCGGCTTTGTGTCCGGCGCTGATACCCAGTGGAAAGGTGCTTTTCTCTACGGCGGCGGCGTCAGCTAGGTGCTGACCAGACACTGGTCTTTGCTCTCGGAGTACAGGGGGTACGTTTACAAAGACGCCGATTTTGGCGTCAGGGCACTCAACACTGACGGCTGGGTGCACACCGCGCAACCGTCCGCTGGAATTGCTTTTCGATTCTGATCGTAACGCCCCTGGCAGGCAGGCTTTCCTGCCTGAGGTGCTTTGATCGTTGGCGAGAGTTTAGGCAGTGGGACGTCGGGCAAACCCAATCACAGACGGGAGGACTTGCACATGCTGGAAAGCACGGTTGAGTTGTTGGGCGGTTTATGTTTGAGCGCTCTGCCTTTACTGATCAGTTTTTGCATCGTGGGCTCGATTGTTGCGGCCGTGAGAGCGGTCAGCCGGGCAATCGCCACTGTGGGCACAAAGGGGAAGGTCCTCGCTTTCGTTGCAGAAGTGACGGTCTGGGACGACCTCAACCACGATATTCCACGAAGCCAAATGTCCGGAGGAAACGCACCATGGCTGAAAGAGAGCGCAAGAACTGGCGAGAGTTGTGCAATGCCGCGCTGAGAGCAAAAGATGCCGATGAGTTGCTGCAGATCGTTCAGGAACTCAACCAGGCCCTAAAGCGCGAAGAACAGGTCCGGCGTGATTTCAGGGAGGCCAAGAGAGCGAACCAGGCTTCGCCTAAATCAACTGTTCAGAATTGCGAGATTGAGGGTGAAGCAGTGACATCTCAATGGAGTGGAAACCCGTCCGCGCAGGCCTCGAGAGGTTCCGTCCAAACCCTGAGCAGGAAAACACCCAGGCAGCATTCTCTTGCTGTAGGTAGGACGGGGTTCAGCATGCCCGCCTTGATTCGCGACAACATGCGTTGGCGCGGAGGCCTGTCGGCACTGATCCTGGTGCTTTCTGCGTTGCATCTTCTAGTGTTTGCTCCAGCTGCCCATGCGGTATCCCCCGGAGCGGCAGAAAAGAATGCCCAGCAATGGAGCCTGCGAGTCGATAAAGTCGATACCGGGGATGTGAGCCCGGATCCATCTCTTGAATCCGCCCTCCACAAGAATCTTATGAGAGAGCTAGCCAGAACGAAGCGCTTCAAGCGAGTGCTGCTCAGCGGTGAGCGAAACGCGAATGAAGTTCCTGATCTGCTGATTTTGAAAACGACCGTACAAGAATACGCGCCAGGTGGCGAGACTCGTGGGACCGCCCTCGATGACGCCGGTTTGCTGGGAGACGTCGGGGGCCTTTTCCTCAGGCTTTGCGGATGGACGACGGTGAGTGGGGCGAGCCCACTCAATGCCCGCATTCAGCTTTACACACGGGAAGGCCACCTCGTTCTGGATCGTGTTGTTGAAGGCGATGTTGGGTTCACCGTCGACAACTCGCGAGCTGCCCACAACCTGGCACACCACGTTGCGGTCACCTTGAAGCGGTCAACCTTGCCGGACACGGCAATCGTGAGCTCCGAACAGGAGACTGCGAACCTGTCCAAATACCAGGTTGGCACGATCACTGCGACCGAATGCCATCAAGCCGCCCATGCCGATACTCGTGTCACCAGTTGCCAGGCTTCGCTGAGAGTCGGCGACACAGCTTTTGGGGTGTTGTACGCAGCGCCGGTCGGCACGGATAACGTACGGTATGAAACAGGTCGTGAGCTCCTAGTTCTAGTCGGCGAGGACACGATTACTTACACCGATATGTTAGGCAATTCATTCCAAGTGCCGATTCTCAGCCGCGCGCCTGTCACGTCGCCGGGTGACCGGTGAAACGGGCTGTTCTTCCTGGATGTGCCGATCGGAGGGGCGCAACCGCCACTCATGAGCCAAACGAGAGTTCCTTGCGTTGAGAACCACCCGGAGTATCTGGGGGCGTTGAAATACGTGCTGGAGACAGGCGGCTACGAAGTCATGGCGGCGACGAATGGCGACCAGGCGCTGCGCCTCGTGACAACTCTGGATGTAGACGCTTTTCTCCTGGAGTACTACCAGTCCTACTTTTTGCCGGCATCGGCAGTGTGCGGTACGGGCGAAGATCAAACGGATCAAGCCAGAAGTGACTTCCGTTTTGTTTTTCGGATGATCCTTTAGGGATGCCGATGCGGTTTGTCTCAGTTCATCGAACGAGGAAGCTCACTGACTGATGAGGCAATGTAGAAGCAGAATGGGCGGCCTCAGGCTTGCGAAGGAGCATACAAGTGTAAGCTTTTGCGTCCAATCGGTTCTCCTCGTCGGTTATGCTGCACTCCCGTAGCCGATTGTCTGGCCCCGCCGCGTGCGACCGTGTTCTGAGATGGGGATGGATACCGGCCTTGCGTCGGTGTCGTCGATTCCGACAGCTTGTCCGACAGTTTGACAGTTGACTACGACACAGCCTCGGGATCTCACTTTTGATTCTTGGCTCTGGTTACCCGGCGCAGGAGGAATTCCTGAGCCAGGTTGGCGGCCGCTCGCTGTCCAGTGTCAATAAAGAAATTACTCAGGAACAGCCCGACGCCGCGATTCGATGCCGGGTAGTAGGCATTCGTGAGCGCGGCCGCGGCCAGATCTCCGCCTATCGTCGAATAGTTTACCTGCCACCTTCTGTTGTCTCCTTCGCAGACGAATGGACTGGTCAGTGCGTGGAGAGCGCGAGACTTATCTGTGCCCGTGCCCTGGTAGTAGTAGCGCGGATCCTGGTGCAGGACCGAAGGCAGGATGGCGCCACCGATCATGATGTCGCTAAAGCCATTCGCATAAACGGCGCCATAGCGTTCAGCGTAACCGATCATTCCCTGGCGGTAGTTGGGCGTGTTTCCTGCCTGATTGGCAGCCGCAAACACACCTACGCCGACCAGGGTTACGGGATCGAATGCAACCTTGGCGGCGAGATGGAACTTCATCTTCGCCGTGAGCGGTGCGGCGTTGCCATCATATTCCACAAGAAAGTTAGGGATAAAGCCGAAGATGCGCTGCTGCTCCTCCACCTTGAGCTGCTCGGCGGCGATCTCCTTTTGGGAGCCGGCCGGAGAGACCGTGACTGTGGTGAGTGCTTCTGCGATATGGAGTTTGCTGCCCGTCAGAATTGCGTACTGGCCGGGCTGGAGAATGATGGCGGGCGAGGCCCAGTTGGCAAATCCCTGGGCGCTGACAGTGACCTGATAGGTTCCCGGGTCGACATCGGTGAATTGAAAGAATCCATTCTGGTTCGACAGAATCGTGCGGGGAGGGCTGAGCGCAGGGCCTTGCAAAACGACGGTGGCGCCGGGAACGGCGTCGTTGTTCACATCGACTGCAGTGCCGACAATAATTCCTGGCTGCGGCCTGGGGGCGTCAGGCGGCAGGGTCGATCCCACTTGAGCCTTAGACGCCCTTGATCCCCAAAGGCAGAGCAAGAGTGCAAAGACCCGCCACTTCATACCGCGCTCTCCTATGAATAACAGAAACTTCAACGTGAGACTTCCGAGAACAAAGTTCGAATCGCAACTGAGTTGCCAAAGCGAAGCGGCCTGGGGGTGTCGCCCAAGTCGCTGGGAATGCCGGAAAAGAGAGGATCAGGAGAATGGTGTCGACGAATGTCAATGGCACCTGTTCGACATTCGTCAAGACATGTTCGAAGACGGGGGTAGGTCCAGGTGCGATGAACTCGGGCAAGAAAGCAAAGCGCCAGCCCAGCTAAAGGGAAGTGCCAAGCGTAGCCATCAAAGATTTCGTTTCCCCAAGACGCTGAGACAAAAAAGGTTGACAAAGTGTCAGGATCTTGACACCTGCCACAACCTGGCGGACCTGGGAACTGGCTTCCATTCCACACCCTTTCTCAATGACGGATCTCTCCCCCAGGATTTTCCTGCACACCTACCCGATTTTCCTGAGTGACTTTGGCAGCTTCCTTGCATACGCTTCAGCCGTCACGCTGGCGGTTCTTCTAAGGGAGGAACCGCATCACGCAAAACTCATTCGAGGTGATTTGGAATGGCCACAGCCGCCAAGTTCCGTATCGATGTAGCGATCCACGATCTTCTGATGAACTCCACGCAGCCCCAACCGGCGCCCGCGGAAGCCATGGGGCTAAGCCTCCCGGAGCCTGTTTTCCCGCAGTTTCCGGAACGTCTGAACGATCCGGGCCCGGAGACTCCGCCACAGAAGCGCAAGTGGGGTGTGAAGGATATCTATCGCACCTCGCGCGGATGGTTGTTTCCCTACGTGCGTTCGCGGGTACTGCCCGGCGAGTTTCACCCCATCACGGCGTATCTGTTTGTCGAATACAAATGCAATCTCGATTGCTGGTATTGCTGGTCGTATAACAACAAGGTCAAGGGCATGACCGAGGACGTGGCCCGGCGCTCGATCGACTGGCTACACGACAATGGCTGCCGGGTGCTGGCGCTGATGGGTGGCGAGCCTTTGCTGCGGCCGGAGTTCATTCACAAAGTTGTGTACTACGCCGCGAAGAAAGGTTTCTGGGTTTATATCGCCACCAACGGGCGTTTGTTGCGCCCTGACGTCGCAGACCGATTGGGCGATGCCGGCGTCGCGATCTTCAACTTCGCGCTGGACTCTTGGGATCTGCAGCCGAGTCTGCCCAAGGCGCTTGTTCCGTCGCAAAAGAATCTGGAACACATCCTGCGCAAGCAATATGTGAACGGCTACCTGGTCTTTTTCAACATCAATATCTGCCGCAACAACCTGGAGGATGTCAGAAAGCTCACTGAATACGCTCACGACCACCACATTGCCACCGACTATCACATTAACGAAACCCCGATGCTCGAGCAGGACGACCACTTCAAGCATCTTTACGACAACCCGACCTACATCCGGCCAGAAGATTGGCGGGAGATCGACTCTCTGGTCGATTGGTTGATCGAGAAAAACAAAGCTGGCTATCAGATGGTGAATTCGGTGCCACGCCTGCAAGAGATCAAGGCCTTTGTGCGGATGTCTTCCGGGCTCGATTTGAAAGAGTATGGCTGGAACGGCGACGGCACGAAGGGGAACGGACACCAGGCAGAACTCCTCGCCTCGATGCCGGGGATTGTACAGGAGCCCGATGGCGAACTCCATTTTGCGGAGTGGAACTGCCGTGCCGGGCAGAATAATGTGATCATCCGCACCGACGGCACCGTGGCTCCCTGCTTCCCGATGTATGGCGCAACTTTCGACTGGGGCAACATCGATCAGCCAAAATTCGATCAGGCCCAGCTGTTGACCATGAAGTCCACCTGCCAGCAGCACTGTTTCTCAACCCTGAACCATAACCTGGCGTACTGCTACAACGACGCTCGAGTGATCAAGTGGCTTTGGACAAACGCCAAGAACGGATTCCAGGGCGGGGGGCGCAGTTTCGAGGATTAAAAAAGGAGAGGCCATCGTGCCCGGAAGAAATACGACAACGCCGAACACGAAGATTAGACTCTTTTTTGTTGACGCCGCATTTGTGGCGATGACAACGTTCGCCCTGGGCGCGCACGCGCAGCTGAGCCAACGGAGCCAAACCGATCTTACAACCCCGCTCGAGCCCGTGCGACCCGGCGTCACCGCAGTCCAGATCTTCGACGAATTGGTCGCCCACAACTCCCTTCGGACCGCGACCCTGCTGAACTATACCGCCCTCAGGACCTATCAAGTGGTGGACCTGAAGGGGAACGTGCATGCCGAAGAGATCGGGCGAATGGAGTACCTGGCGCCGGACCAGAAGAAATTTGAGGTCACATCCGAAAATGGGTCGGCCATGGTTCGTCGTTTGGCGCTCAATGCGTTAATTGCCAGCGAAATCGAAACCGCAGCGGGCAAGCAGCATCACGATAGCACTATCTCACCGGCAAACTACACTCTGGACCTGCTCGGTGAGCAACAGGTAGGGCCCTATCACTGTTTCGTTGTGCAGGCGGCGCCCAAACGTCGGGATAAATACCTATTCGAAGGCAAGGTATGGATTGACGCGGAAGACTATGCGGTCGTCCGGATTGAAGGCCATCCCGCGAAGAAGCTTTCTTTCTGGATTCAACGGGCAGACTTTGTGCGTCAATACCGGAAGATCGGTGGTTTCTGGCTGCCACAAAGAGATCTGACATTCGTCGACGTTCGACTTTATGGCAAGAAGGTTCTGACCATTGATCACCACGACTACAGCGTGAATTCGCCGGTCGCCGCCTATGGGTCGGTTGAGAATAGGCAAAATTTTTTAAGACTTGTTTTTTCGCTTGAGCAAAGCCGCGCCATCATTTCTACAACTGGAGGTACTGCTCATAGCCCCCGGTCGCAAAGCAGAGTGCGCGATCAAAAAACTGGTCCCGTGGGCGCGGCAATTCCATTTCGCCGTAACTTTCGACCGGGCCACGTCTGAAGCCCTGCCGCTCTAGGAATTCCCAGAGATGTTCCTAGGTCACAGCAACTGCCCTGCAGAAGTCGGAAAGAGCCACGGCTTGGAGGCGCGGCGCTCACCCACCCTGTCGCTGAATTTCCGAGGGCTCCTGAAGATCAAAGTGTTTGGCGGGGTGTGCGATGCGCATGGCTAGCCTACGAATCGGAGAAGGGCTTTAGCCGAAGCACACCGCAAGCACTCCACCGTCACGACCGCCGCAATCCTCCCGATAAGAGGATCGCGACTGCTGCGGTCATGACCACCAGATCGCACCGTGCGCTGTCCAGGCTGAAATCTGCAATGGAAGCGAAGAACAGCGCAAGCACGAGAATCCGTATTACTCTTGTGATCGTTGTTATCAACTCAGTGACCAACTCAAGTTTCCGGTCGAGGCACGATTCAGAGTCTCGCCATTTAGCGTGGGCGTAAGGCGAAAGTCGATTGCATTTCGATTTGCTCGAATGCGCGAATTCGCGCTGCAATCACGTCCCGCCCCGCGCAGCCCAAGAGCACAGAACAATCCAGATCGGAGTAGCGTTCCAGAACCGAAATGACGTAGACAAAGCGCTCGAACGGTTCGAGTTGAAGCACCGCGGCCGTCTCTACCTGCTCTACTGCCGGCATTGTGCCACCACTGTCGAAACTCGAAGGGGCATGTTCCTCCACTGGCTTTGGGTTGATGACTCTTACGGCCTTTTGAATGATCGTCCGCCGAGCCCATGCGTGTGCCCACTCCTTGAAAACCGGGCTGCCATTCACTGACTCCTGAAATCCGGAGACAAAGCACTGCTCGGCCTTTTCGCGATCCGCAGTCAGGAGGAACGAAAGCCGATGCAGGCTGTCGTTCTCTTCGTAGAAGATTCGCTGAAAATCACCGCTGCTCGCGTATGGCGTAAGGCTCGTGATGTCCTTTGTCTCCGGCATCATCACCTCCGTCGTGATTCCTGTTTTTTCTTCCGCGCGAGTTGTTTCAGCACATGCTTGGTGAGAACGTTACCAGAGGAAAAGTTCCCCCCCTTCTTCATCAGATCAAAGAGCGCGTCTTCTCCCTCGGGGTTAATGACCGTCACGTTGGTCAGGTCGATGACCAGCTTGCGCCCTCCTAAGTCGCGGCCTGCATTTCTCCAGGTTGCGCCCAGCTCACCCACCCAGGCCCCGATGAGGGTTCCTTCCACGAGCAGCGTGCGCTGCGACGGCGTATCGGCGATCGATATCTTGAACATGTTGCGCTCGTACCGAACCTATGTACCGCAAGACGTTTGCCAAAGCCACCTTCCTAGGGTCCTAGCAATCTGTTGAATCTGTTGGCGCGGGTCAAGCCGGCGACGGCTGTGTCGAAGATTGTCGAGATCAATCGACAATTGTCGGGAGTGGGGACAGGCAAAGCGCCCTTAGGCTGAAGCTTTTGTCACAGAGTTGCTGCAGGACAAGGTATCGATGCTGGGCTCCGAGCACGAGAGCGTGGTTCTGCCGGAACAGTTCAGGTAGAGCCGCAGAGAATCACCGCGGTCATGGGGAAGCCCCGTTCGTGCCAAGCCTGAAGACCGCCGGCAAGAGGTCGAACGCGATCAAATCCGCAATGGCGTAACTCCAGCGCCGCACGAGCGCTCGTGAGCTCATGCAGGGTAGTACAGTAAAGGACGACCTCGCGATCGCGAGGGATTGGCGTTCGCTTCTTAGGATCATCGTGCTGTCCAAGCCTGTGCGGATCGATGCACACCGCGCCGGGAATACCTCGGTGGCCTCGCGGACCGTCCCGGCGGCCGTGTAGATCAACAATCATAACCGGTTCGCCCGCGTCTAGCTTCTTCTTAAGCTCTTCTGGTGTGATCCGCGCCATTCGAAATTCGCGCACAAAGCTACGCCATCGAACAAGTTTGCGGCTGACGTATATAGCCAGTGCAGCCGACACAAAAAAGACCCAAAGCACGCCCAGTCTGGCTGCGTACGCAGCTGCACGATCCAGGTCTCGGCCGAGGGCATAGCCGATTCCGGCATAAACACCCGACCAGAGAGCGGCTCCTATGGCGTCAAAGGCAATAAAGCGGGTCCGGCTTGTGCCGGACAGCCCAGCTAAGGGAGGCGTAGCCGCATCCAGTCCCACGACGAACTTAGCGAGCATGAGAGTGGGAGCCCCGTGTCGAACGAAGACCTCTTTCGACCGGCGAGAGGCGGCGTCCGGGTCGAGCGAGAGCCCGTAAATGAAGTGCAAGATCTGGTCACCCCACCGTCTACCCGCCTCGTACCACATCATGTCGGCCAGCAAACAGGCTGTAATGGGGAGGCCGAGGGCAACGGCCAGGGTCATCCGTCCGAATCTGCGAGAGCTCCAGCAGCAATCAGAAACAGAATTGCCGGTACTGGCAACCATATTGGCGCGCAAACACTGAAACGAACAGAACCGAGTAACCATGCTTCACAAGAAGCTGAACGATCGCATTCACGGCCGCGCCTCCCGTGCCGCCTCGGTCGTCGCGTCGTCCTTGAACTGCTTGCCCTGACCCCGGGGCGAGTTCGGGTTCTTGCCTGCTTTGCGAACACGACGTTCCCAAAGGTCGCGCCAGTCCGTTCGACATTCACCCTGACACTTGAACTCTTTCGCACGTCCGCCCATCCGTCCGCCACACTCGGGGCACACCCAGTGAAGAATGCCGGAAATGATGTCTTCACTGGTTTGCGACATGGCGTACGGCATCTGCGATTCTCCTCGCTGGAACAGATTCTCGTGACTCGTCAATGCCGACTCCTCATCTGGCCGCCTCCGTCTGAGACAAAATGCCGAGCTTCTAAAGCCCGTCCTAAGCACAATTCTCGGAGGGTCCTTAGGTTGACACCGCTACTCGAACCGAGCCGGTTCGGCCCCGCTGCCCGACAGGCTTCAGGCGTATGATCCCAGCAAGCTTGGCGCGCGCCCGTGCGAGCTGCGCTTTCACTGTTCCTTCGGGAACACCCAAAATAAGCGCAGCTTCCTTGGTCGATAACCCGTCGATCTCACGCAACTGAAATGCTTGGCGCAGCTTTGGTGAGAGCCGCTTAACGCCCTCGACCAGCCGGTCTCGTGCTTCCGCTGTTGAACAAACCTCTTCCGGACTTGGCCTCGAATCAGCCAGCTGTTCCGAGAATGTGAGACCGTCTTCTCCCTGCTCTTCGTCAAGCGACAAGTAGTTGCCACGGCGGCGGCGTAATTGCATCCGCGCAGCGTTGGTGACGATCGTCGTTAACCAGGTTGAGAGTTGCGCTTGCCCTCGGAACTGGCCTAAATGCTTGTAAGCGGAAAGCAGAGCATCTTGGACGGCATCCTCCGCATCGGTTGCGTTCCCCAAGAACCGGAAAGCCCTCTTGTAAAAGATAGGTAGGTAGCGCGACACGACGCTGTCCAGTTCCTGAGCACGCTCGCGAAAGACGCCGCTGCCAACTGCTCGTTCTCCTTCGATGAACGTTGCGATTGCCGACATAACGGGTCTCCTTTTCAAGCCACCCAAGAGTCTTCAAAACTACTCAATACCTACAGCAAGATCAGACTCCGTTAGCGCCAGCAGCCACCCAAGGTCTTCCCCGGCCGGTCGGCTCGGAACTGACTTCTTTGCCTCCGAACCGAACTCGATAACCTTCCCCGGTTGGGGCTGAGCGGCGCGCAAGAATGGAGCCCGAAAGTTCTCCGGCAGGTAAAACTCAATCACTTTCGCCATGACAATCTCCTCGATCCAATGAATCTCAATGGGAGAGGCGGGCCGCAATCAAGTTTCAAGTCCTGATATCCCTGCCAAATCCCTCCGCAGTTAGAGCCTGCGGAATCGCGACCGGCGCTTGCGCAAGAGCGTCCCCGAAACGCGCACAAACCCGTTTGCAGCCCTCGCTCCTGCGCGCTTCATCCGCGGCTAAATAGGTCTAAGCAATCGAAGGACCAAAGCGAAGTGCTTGGGAACGTCTCCTAAATCGCAGACTCTTGCGGGAAAGATTAGTCCGGAGCAGGATGGTATTGGGAAACGTCGAAGCCAATCTCGACAGTTGTCGAAAACTGGTGTCAAGCGGTTAAGAGTAGAGGCTGCAGTTCAGGGATGGAGGAGCCCGAGTGGGAAGAGTCCCGCTGGACCTGGTTGATGGGCGGTTATGATACTTTGCGCGGGTCGATGCCCAGCTTCTTCATGCGCGAAAGCAGCGTCGTGCGCTTGATATCCATGCGGGCTGCGGCACCGTCAGGGCCTGCTACCCGCCCGTTCGTGACTTTCAGGATGCGGACAATGTGATCGCGCTCATCGGCTGCGCGCGTATCCACTACCCGAGTGGTCCTGCCATAATTGCTCAATTCGGTGATCGGGGCTTCGAGCGCCGCGCCATGGGTAAGGATCACTGAACGCTCAATGAAATTTTCCAGCTCACGAATATTTCCCGGCCAATGCCAGATGGAGAGCTTCCTCATGGCCACAGTGGGAATCGATTCGATCTGCCTCTGCATGCGGCGGCCGTACTTCTGTGTGAAGTAGCGGACCAGCGATGGAATATCCTCCGGGCGCTCGCGCAAAGGTGGGATGCGGATGGGAAACACGTTCAGGCGATAGTACAAGTCGCTGCGGAATTCGCGAGTCTCCATCATTTTGTCGAGGTCGCGATTGGTGGCCGCTACCAGTCGAACGTCGACCTTTTTGGTTCGGTTGCTGCCCAGTCTTTCAAACTCACGCTCCTGCAAAGCTCGCAAGAGCTTCGGCTGGATCTCGATCGGTATATCTCCCACTTCGTCGAGAAATAAACTACCTTGATCGGCGAGTTCAAGCCGCCCAATCTTCTGCGCAATCGCGCCGGTAAAAGCGCCTCGTTCGTGTCCGAAAAGCTCACTCTCGAGCAGTCCGGTTGGAATTGCGGCGCAGTTTAGCTTTACGAAGGTCCGCTCCTTACGATGGCTGCGGTCATGAATGGCACGCGCAATCAATTCCTTTCCGGTGCCGGTTTCGCCCAGAAGCAACACGGTCGAGTCGCTGGGAGCCACGGTCTCCACCAGCTTCAAGAGCGGTTTGGCGCAAATGGTCGTGCTCCACATCTGGCAGCCAAACCCCAACGAGGTCAAAATGCATGACTCGCCGAATGCTCGCCGACAGCGTGCGGAGGAGTTCACGACACTCTAAAGTGGAGACCAGCGTAGCCGTCATGTCCAGGAGCAGCTTCAGTCGGTCGCTCTCGCGTTCCGATTCCGGTCTTGCGCTTCGCGACTCCGGAGAGTTGAGCGAGTGGTCCAGTGGCATCGGAGAGGTGCTCATTGGTGGAACTCTCTTAGACCTCCCGAAAAGCAACGTCGCGATCGCCACACGTGCCAATCGCACGGGCCGCAGCGAGCGCCGCTTCATAGCGTCGCTTATTCACTCGTGACAACGTTGCTGACAGGGGAGTCATTGACTTCCCTTGTGACGGTTGACCACGAACTGTTTCAACCACCGCGCGGACCGAACAACGAGTACCCAGCTCGTGGATTTTGATCTGATGTAACTTTGATCTGATGTAATGAAGATGCAGAAGGGTTCGATAAAAATGTCGTAGCCATTGTCGTATGGCAAATCGGGTGCCGAAGCGCTCGACAGTCCTCCCGTCTCCAGGTCGCAAGATTGTAGGACCGCCGTGCTCACCCAAAAAGCGAGAGGAACAGCGATGGCAGTATAAGTGACCAGGATCGTGATTTGTGTGAACCAGTCTGAGGTGAAAAACTTGGGGGAAGGACGCACACTGATTAAGGCCGAATGAATCCTGTGACAGTCTGGCACCATCCTAAGAGGAGCGAGCGTTATGAACGACAAACCAGGGAAAATCTTGGTGGTGGAGTCTGACGAGGGTCTCAGAGAACACATCGTCACTGTGCTGAGGGACGCAGGATATGAGGTCTCGACCGACTGCCAGGCAGGAATGAAGTCAGTCGTCGCCTTCAACCCTGACACCGTTGTCCTGGGGGCTGATCCGCCCCAGCTCGATTGTTGTGACCTTCTCTCCGAAATCAAAGGGTCCGAGCACACGCGCAACATACGCGTTGTGATCCTATCTCCCGGAGGGGCAGCCGAGCGCACTCGGGGGCTGGATCTCGGAGCCGACGATGCGCTGTCACTGCCTTTCGACTCTTACGAATTGCTGTCGCGGGTGCGTTCCCAGCTACGAAATAAGTCCATCGCGGACGAGTTTCGAGAGCGGCTGCGCCTTGCCGAGGAAAATCGGAACGCTACCCAGCGGGTCGTGACAGCGGTCAACGAAGAACGGCGGACGCTTCGGGTTGGCGGACTGGCCACTGTTGCGGTAGTTATCGTTGCTGGCATAGTCTCTTTCTTCTTTTACCGTCGCACCCAGGAACAGAATACCCGCGTCTATACGGCGATCACTCGATTGCAGACGGGCGTGCTGACAGAACAACAGTTGATGGATCGTTCACGTCGGGCCCTTGAAGACCGTGACCGCGCTCCATCCCAGGCTCGCGATCCCCAAAAACTTCAACTTCAGAAGAAGAGTGAAGACCTGAAGTCTCAGATTGCGACCAGCGACCCAGAAAACGCTTCTGCTTTAGAAAATCAGTTAGCCGCCGTAGAAAGCCGGCTCCAGAAGATTGAGACCGACGGTAAGTTTGCCGAGAGAATTATCCAGGCCTATGAACCCAGCGTCTGCCTCATCCACGTTGGGCTTGCTTTCCGCGAGCACACTACAGGATTGAGGCTCCGCTATTCCGGGGTGACAGCCACCGGTGAGCCTGCGACCGACGAACACAATAATCCGCTCGTGGGCCTCACCGGGAATGGTCCGGAAGTACACCTGGATGTCTTCGGTACCGGCTTTCTCGTCTCTGACGCTGGACGGATTCTCACCAATCATCACGTCGCCGAGCCTTGGTGGCAGAATGACGATCTGAAGGAAATGCTCGATCAAGGTGTTGAGCCGGTGATCGTCGAGATGACGGCATATTTCCCCGGCATTGCCAACGGCATCGCCGTCAACACCGAGAAGATTTCATCGGCTGCGGACGTAGCGGTGCTGAAAGGAAACGTTTCAGACAGGGGAATCCAACAAATAGCCCTTGCCGATGGCCGGAGTTCGGCTGTCAGAGGCGGGCCGGTCGTGCTGCTAGGATATCCCACTGGTCTTGCTGCAATTCTGGCTCGAGCAGGTGCGGAGACGCTCCAGTCCATCGCGACTGCATCCAAAGGTGACCCGAAGCAGGTCATTGAGGAACTCGCCCGCCGCCATCTCATCCGGCCTACCGCCACCCAAGGGCACATTGGTGACGTGCTGGCGGACAAGATTGTCTATGATGCCCAAACTACATCAGGCGGCTCTGGCGGTCCGCTTTTCAACAACGAGGGCAAGGTGATAGGAATTAACTTTGCCATGGTGCGTGAGTTCGGCGGGTCAAATTTCGCCATTCCGGTCGGCTACGGGAAGTCTTTGCTAGAACCCTGAACCCTGCAGAAATCGATGGCAAGGCAACGGGCACCCACTGCGTGGGCCTCTACTCGAGGCGAGGAGCTGATCGATGTTTGAGAGCATTCTCTGCCAGGTAACAGATCATGATCCCGACGTTCTTGAGTCCCTGATTGGGCTCGCAGTCGAGATTGCTCGCGAAGGTCGAGAGGGAAGGCGGGTTGGCACCCTATTCACACTCGGGGATGAGACCGCCGTGCTGGCGAAATCCAGACCATTGATTTTGGATCCCTTGTTGGGGCATCCTGAGTCTTCGCGACATGTCAGCAATCTCAATCTCCGCGGAACCATCAAGGAATTGGCGCAGCTGGACGGTGGGTTCGTGGTAAGTCGCGAGGGCATCGTCCTTTCCGCGTGCCGCTACCTCGACGCCGTGGCCGCACAAGTGGACGTGCCTCTGGGACTCGGCAGCCGTCATATTGCCGCTGCCAACATGAGTGCTGTGACCAAGGCGGTGGGCATTGTAGTTTCTGAGAGTTCGGTGGTGCGACTTTTCTGCCATGGACAGCTGGTCGGTGAAATCATTCCGGAGGTTTGGATGATGGACCATGCCGCCCACCTGCGGAGTACCGGGAAGAGGGAACAAGTCGGCGAACTCACGATTCTGACACCAAATCTCCCACCAGCCGCGATCACGAGTGGGCGTGACTAACCACTGCGATCGAAGGAACTGAGCCATGACAACGCTGCAGGAATTCAGGTGCGAGGTCTGTGGACTCCTGACTACGAATCCTACCCGCTGGTTCGTGATTCGCTGTGGAGACTCCGATCTTACCGTGTACCGTTGGAATTCTGAAAGCGCAAACGCGGCCGGTGCCCGCCATTACTGCGGTGAAGCTCATGCCGAGGTGTACATCAGTCGCTGGTTCGAATCAGCGTGCACGCCGCCAAAGCCCAGTTTTAAATAGCACTCCTCCGGTATCAGTTCCATGCGGCGAGCGCCCCTGGTAAGCAGTTGGGCGTCGACCTCGCCTTCAAGAACCCAAATTAACGCGGCCAGCAAAGGTTGGGTGTGCAGTTGCCGCTCTGCCGCTGCCGTTGGCTTCAAAAAGAGTACCGCTCGGGCGGTAGACTCTCCGAACTGAGTTGGGTCGCAGTTCCCAACGCTGGAACGTACAGCGCTTCCAAGGCCGCCGCTTGGGCTTTGACGAATTGGCTCCGGACCGGCTTGCGCGAGCAAGGTACACAAGTTGTGGGTGTCCACGCCGGTCCGGTCGACACGGATATGGCGAGCAATCTCACTCTTCCAAAGGTGAAGCCTGCCCCAGCTTTGACCTGTCGGGTACTCTGCAGTCGCCGATGGGTGATTGGCAACTCAAATGCTTTTCGGGGAACCGCGCCTGGAAGACGACATGACCGATCAACCGCAAGAATCATCGCGTCCCGCTTCGAGTGCACTTAGCACTTGCCGAATAACGTCGGAAGAAGGCATTTACCTCAACTTTGATCCGGAGAATGCTGCGGTGGCAGCGCGGTTTTTCGAAAACTGACCCTGAACTCGGCCGCGACGCCCGGGAATGGACAGCAGAACAAACGGACATGCTTTTCCTGCAACGCCGCCTGAGTCTCGCTACTCCAAACCAGAAGGGCCGGTCGACGCATCGGTCCTCATCATTGAAGGGAGAACCTATGCCGAATCAAGAGTTCGTAGTGCAACGAAGCCAGGCACCCGCCAAGAAGTCTGGCGAATTCCTGATCGGAAACGATCTTTGTGTTACCCGCCTGGGATTCGGCGCGATGCGAATTACGGGAGATGGAATCTGGGGCGAACCTGCAGATCGGGCAGAGGCGGTCCGGGTTCTGCGGCGCGCTGTGGAATTGGGCATAAATTTCATCGACACCGCCGATTCCTATGGTCCTGGCGTGAGTGAAGAAATCATCGCTGAGGCACTGCACCCGTATCCGACAGGTCTGGTGATCGCCACCAAGGGCGGCTTTGGACGGCCAGGTCCCAACCAATGGGTTGAAAATGGAAAGCCAGAATACTTGAGATCTGCTTGCGAACAGAGCCTGCGCCGGTTGCGCCTCGAGCGGATTGATCTTTATCAGTTACATCGAATCGATCCGAAGGTGCCGGCCGAAGATCAGCTCGGTACGCTTAAGGATTTGCAGGCGCAAGGGAAAATCAAACACATCGGTTTATCGGAAGTGAGTGTCGAGCAGATTCAGCATGCCCGAACCATGGTTTCGATTGTGAGCGTCCAGAATCGTTACAGCGTCACCGACCGAGGATCGGAAGATGTTCTGGAATACTGCGAGCAGGAAAAACTGGGATTTATTCCGTGGTTTCCGCTGGCGGCCGGTCGGGTTTCTGACTCCAAGAGTCCGATTGGTCGTATGGCCGCGCAATGGAAAGCCACCCCATCCCAGGTGGCTCTGGCATGGCTGCTGGCTCGATCTCCCGTTTTGTTGCCTATCCCTGGAACTTCCAAGGTTGAACATCTCGAAGAAAATGTGGCTGCCGTAAACTTAAAGATCGACGCCAACCGAATGCAGGAACTAGACGGTCTGGCGCGCGCCAGTTAAGTTAGGAAAGAAGGACCTCTGCTTCGCCCAATACGCTTCCGCTTTCTGATAAGGAGGTAGTTGTGCAAATCGGCATGATCGGTCTTGGAAGGATGGGGGCCAACATGGTGCGGCGACTCATCCGCAAGGGTCACAGCTGCGTGGTGTTCAACAGGTCACCACAAGCGGTAAACGAACTGGTCAAGGAAAAGGCGATCGGTGCGACGTCGCTCGCCGACGTCGTGAAGAAACTTGAGAAACCCCGAGCGATCTGGCTGATGGTGCCGGCGGCGGTTGTCGACGACACCATCGCCGATCTTTCACCTCATCTCGAGACAGGAGACATCGTCATTGATGGGGGCAACTCGTATTATGTCGACGATCTCCGCCGGGCAAAGCAACTCGCTCCGCAAAAGATCCACTACGTCGATGTGGGAACAAGTGGAGGAGTTTGGGGTCTGGACCGCGGTTATTGCATGATGATTGGGGGCGAGACCGAGGTCGTCCAGCGGCTCGACCCAATTTTCGCCGCTCTCGCTCCGGGAATAGGCGACATTTCGCGCACCGCGGGGCGCGACCAGATTGAAGGGACCGCCGAACAGGGCTACCTGCACTGCGGACCAAACGGCGCCGGCCACTTCGTCAAGATGGTCCACAACGGAATCGAATATGGCGTCATGGCGGCATACGCAGAAGGTCTCTCTATTCTCCGTAAAGCCAATGTCGGCAAGCAAGCAAACGCCGCAGTCGACGCGGAAACTACGCCATTGCGCGACCCCCAACAGTATGAGTACGACATGAATTTGCGGGACATCGCGGAGGTTTGGCGTCGCGGTAGCGTGATCTCCTCGTGGCTGCTGGATCTGACAGCCGCGGCCCTCGTCCAGGACCCGAGTCTTTCGAAGTTCGCCGGACGTGTCTCTGATTCCGGAGAAGGACGCTGGACGATTAAAGCTGCGATCGACGAAGCAGTGCCAGCTCCGGTTCTCACCACTGCGCTTTACGAGCGATTCAGTTCTCGGGGGGAGGCTGACTTTGCCAACAAGCTCTTATCCGCGATGCGGTATCAATTTGGTGGCCATCTGGAGAAAACGACGAGCGATCCAAAGTAGGTAGAAGGGGACGCCGCCTGCCGCGTGGAGACAGCGATTGTCCATTGAGAATCTGGCGCGGGCGGATGATATTAGTTGCAGGCCAGTAAATCCAGAGGCTTAGCCTGTGAACACCGGGATTATTCTCGAGTGGGACATTCGACCGCTGTTCGGGCAGATTGATATCGACCACAGGAACAAACATACTGTCCTGCTCGACAGCTACACCTGTATGTCGGGTCCTTCAAACGATCACGGCAATGCTTAAGATGTCGAGGACAGTCTGGCAAACCAATCCATGCCTCCCGGTGGCGCTTACTGGGGCAATGCGCAGTTGATCCTTTAGAAGCAGTGGAGAAGCAACGGATATCGGCCTTAATGCATAATAAGTCCGGCTCGATCAGCGCCTGATGATTGGGCGTTGACGGTCGGAGCGCACGCATCTTGGCTACCGCCCGCGAGACAGGGGCTGGGGGACAAGGCCGGTTGACCGATACCGCTGAAAAGAACTTGAGGCCGCGGGGCTCATCGAGCTTGTGGCGACCCCTCCGTGTGTCGACCTTCCGCAATCTGTTAGTCGCAGATGTGGTTTCCGACATCGGCACTTTCATGCAGAACGTCGGGGCCGCATGGTTGATGGTGTCACTCGGTGCCGGGCCGATTTACGTCGCGCTCACCCAGACTGCCTCTTCGCTGCCATACCTTCTACTGGCGCTTCCGGCGGGCTCCGCCGGCGATATCTTTGACCGCCGCAAATTGGTTCTGGCCAGCGAGTCGTGGATGATGGGCATAGCCCTGCTTCTCGCGGGCTTGACCATCGCTGGTTTCATGTCGCCCTGGCTGCTGCTCGTATTGACGTTTGCGCTCTCCGCCGGAGATGCCTTCGAAACACCGACGTGGGGAGCAATTCTGCCTGAACTGGTGCCCAGGGATGACCTTGCGGCAGCGTCGGCGCTTAACGGGATCGAATTCAATCTCGCCCGGGCGGTTGGGCCCGCACTCGCAGGCATCGTCATAGCCGCCGCAGGTGTGGCCACGGCGTTTGTCGCGAACTTTGTGTCGTTTTTCGGCGTCATTCTGGTGGTGGCAAGATGGAAGAGGCCGATTCGCAAGCGGACCGCGCCACCGGAAACGTTGACGGGAGCGACTGTTGCCGCCATCCGCTACGTCCGCCACTCGCCCACGATCCTTACCGTGGTGGTTCGGACAGGCATAGTAATGTTCTTCTCAAGCGCGCTCTTTGCCTTACTGCCGACCGTTGCCAGGAGCGTGAATAAGACTGCGATCGGATACGGGATCTTGCTCGGATGCTTTGGGGCGGGGGCAATTGGCGGCGCATTGATAATGCAGTCAGCCCGCGCCAGATGCTCCACGGAAGTCGTCGTTTCGACTGCAGTTGTGATTTTGGGGCTGGTGATCGTAACTATGAGTGACTTACACCGATTGCGCACACTCGCTCCTGTGATGCTCGTTGGCGGTGCGGCCTGGGTAACTTTCATTTCCCTGATCAGCGCTCTGGTGCAGAACCTTGCCCCGGACTGGGTACGGGCGCGAGTGCTTGCAATCTTCATTCTGGTTTATCAGGGGAGCTTCGCTGTGGGGAGCGCAGCTTGGGGCGGGGTAGCCCAACGAGCAGGCATCCGAATCGCTCTGGTGTGTGCCGGAGCTGGAACACTCGTGAGTCTGGTGTTCGTACTCTTCGCAAAACTCCCTGAGTCGACCGCGGATCTGAGTCCATGGAACCACTGGCGCATGCCGGTTGTCGTCCGAGAGGCTACAGCCGACCTTCACGGGGGACCGGTGTTAGTAACGGTCGAATACACGGTTATTCCAGAGCGCGAGGCGGAGTTCGTGGCGGCAATCCATCAATATGCTCGCATACGACGTCGCGATGGCGCATATCGGTGGGGGATCTTTCGCGACACCGAAGTCGGGGATCGCTATCTGGAGATATTTCTCGTGCATTCGTGGGCAGAACATCTGCGTCAACATGAACGGCAGACCCAAGCGGACCGCGCAGTCGAGCAAAGCCTATCCAGCTTTGTCGCTGCCGACCCGAAGGTACGTCATCTGATCTCCGCGAATTCGATCGAAACATAGCCGGGAACAAACGGCGTCGGGTTTGATTCCGACGCCGTCGCTGATGTCGAACGCGCTGACAACACTGACGCGCAGGTAGTTGGCGCGCACGAGGTGCCGGAGGACCATGTACTTGGCGAATATCTGGACAAGGAATAAGGTGGGCCGGGCCGTTTCTTGCAGCACTCTCGATGAAAGGACGGGACCACGAAAACCTGTTCCTTGGTTGCCCCGATGGCAAGACATTGCGCGTTCAAACTATTTGTTCATAGCAGCAAGGGCAAGTATCGACACTTCCCGCAGCCGGCGCTCAAGGCCCTTCCGATCACCCTGCAGGTCTGGGTCGTGTTTGGCCCCCTCTGCGGTCCGCACCAAGATGTGGACGATCTGCTCCACGGTGAGCCCCTTTGGAGGTCCTCCAATCTCGCCTGTTTTCTCGAGCGAGCGCAAAAATCTTGCGAGTCGATCTTCATATTCCTTATTCAGCTCGCCGATCCTCGATCGCGCCAGAGTTGAGAAAGTCTCCTCCAGTTCCGGCATGTGCTCAGACTTACTGAATAGCTCAAACGCCATTCCAAAGTAGGCATCGAGTAACCCAGTCAGCCGGTCCACAG
>Ga0302325_10005515_pt1 | contig 28703 bp, 20 predicted proteins | sample Palsa_T0_2_FD_201948 | JGI IMG/M metagenome (GOLD analysis project Ga0302325, IMG submission 201948) | Peat permafrost microbial communities from Stordalen Mire near Abisko, Sweden - Palsa_T0_2 | ecosystem: Environmental > Terrestrial > Soil > Palsa > Peat permafrost | place: Sweden: Abisko...
AACCCGGGTCTCGACCGTCGGGATGTCATAAGCCTTCAGAAGCTGCTTCGACTCATATTCGGTCAGGATGGTGCGTCCCGATTGACGCACGTCGCCAATGATGCGCTCGGCTTTGCCACGTTGCATGGCTGCTTCTGCATGTTGCGCGATGACGGGAGTTTCGTATATGCCTTTCAGGTTGTAGGCATAGCGCCACATGTAATTGAAGGCGCGCACCGCGCTGTCGGGGAACTGGAAGGTGGGGATGCCGGCCTGGTTCAGGATCTGCTCGCCGGCCGCAACCTCGGCGCCGCCCATCCAGCTCGCCAGCACAGGCTTGCCGAGTCCCTTGGCATAAGGTTTGAGCTTTTCGGCGATCTGGGTTGGGCTGGTCATGTCCTGCGGCGTCAGCACCACCAGCATGCCGTCAATGCTGGGGTCCTTGGCGGCAATCTCCAGCGACTTCGCGTAGCGTTCGGGTTCGGCATCGCCCAGGATGTCCACCGGATTGTTGTGGCTCCATTGCGCGGGAAGAATCTCGTCAAAGGCCTTCATAGTTGCTTCCGAGAGTTCGGCCAGCTCGCCACCTCCCGCGACCAGGGCGTCGGTGGCCAGCACGCCAGGCCCGCCGGCATTGGTCAGGATGCAGAGCCGTTTGCCGCGAGGCCGAGGCTGCTTGGCCAGCACATCCGACATAAAGAAAATGTCGGCAATGCTGTTGACCCGCAGAACGCCAGTGCGGCGGAAAGCCGCATCCAGCACTTCGTCGCTGCCGGTAAGCGCGCCGGTATGCGAGGCGGCAGCCTTCGCGGCAGCAGCCGTACGACCTGCCTTGATAACAATCACGGGCTTGGTCAGCGAGACTTCGCGCGCGGCGGAAAGGAACGACCGCGCATCGCCAATCGATTCCATGTAGATGACAATGCTGTGGGTGCGGGCATCGTTGCCGAAGTAGTCGACCAGGTCGCCCCAGTTGACATCCAGCATGGAGCCAATGGAAACGAAGGCGCTGAAGCCGACATTCTCGCGCAAGCTCCAGTCCAGCACGGCGGTACAGAGCGCACCGCTCTGGCTGATGAAAGCGACATTGCCCGGCCGCGCGACACTCCGCGCGAAAGTTGCGTTCAGCCCGCGAATCGGATTCATCACGCCCAGACAGTTGGGGCCGATGAGCCGCATCTTGCCGCGGATGATCTCCGAGATCTGCCGCTCCAGATCCTTGCCATGCTCGCCAAACTCCTTGAAGCCGGCCGAAATGACAATCGCCGCAGGAATGCCGAGTTCCACTGACTCCGCAATGATCTCAGGCACTGTATCGGCGGGGGTGGTGACCACTACCAGCTCTACCTTGTCAGGAAGGTCCTTGACGCTGGGATAGGCCTTGATGCCGAGAACACTGGGCCGCTTGGCGTTGACCGGAAAAACCGTGCCGCCGAAGGGGCTGCTCAGCAGGTTCCACAGCACCGAGCGGCCTACGCTGCCGGCGCGCTCGGAGGCGCCGATCACGGCGACGCTGGTGGGAAGAAACAGCGGGTCGAGAGGATGGCGCTCAGAACGATAAACGTCGGAGGAAGGATCAAGTTTCAAAGAACTTGTAAACGGTTTCGAGGCGGGAGTAGTGGCCATGAGTCCTCACAAGGATGAAAGTCTAGTTTAAGCTCCTGGGCGATGCGGCTGGAAAGAATCCATCACGGGAGCTCGTGATATGGCTCACAGCAGGCTGCTTTCTGAAACCGGGGCATTCGACCGGGTGAAATCTGCGAAAGCGTCCACAGGAAAAGGCTCCGCCAAGGCCGGCTCGGATGCCGGGATAGCGCGGAGGAAAATTAGTCACCACCGAGGCTGAAGGAGACAAGAGGTCATCTCATAAATCGTTCTCGGGTTGTGTCAGGGCACGACTTTTAGTCGTGCCGAACCCGACTACAATGAGAATCAGGGCTTTAGCCCCTGTAACACCAGAGTTCTCAGGGGCTAAAGCCCGCATCAATCACGATCCGCCTTCGGCACGGCTGAAAGAGCCTGCCCTGAGCGCAGTCGAAGGGTGCCCTGACACATTCATTTATGAGATGGTCTCTAGGAACTTTGCCTTCGCGTGGCGATCAAATCCTCGCCGCGCTCCCCGTGTCCTTAGCTGTGAACAAGGCCTCCAGACGCGGGATGTTACAATGGAGCCTCCGCGAAACAATTCTGCGGCAACGCGCCCTCTGAACGGACTCCAAGCCTTTGGCACAGCAGATGACCGAGCTTCGCACCATCACCTACGCCGACTCCGGCGTGGACATTGATCGCGCCAACCGCACCAAGCAGCGCATCAAGTATCTCGCCCACAAGACCTTCAACCGCGGCGTGTTGAGCGAGATTGGCGGCTTCGGCGGCCTCTTTGCTATCGACAAGAAAAAGTACACCGACCCGGTGCTGGTCTCCAGCGTGGACGGCGTGGGCACCAAGCTGAAGATCGCCTTCGAAATGAACCTGCACCACACCATTGGCGCCGATCTTGTAAACCACTGCGTCAACGACGTCGCGGTGCAGGGCGCAACGCCCCTGTTTTTCATGGACTATTTCGCCACCGGCACCCTGCAACCCAATGTCGCCGAGAAGGTTATCTCCGGCATTGCCGATGCCTGCAAGCACAACGGGTGCCCGCTCATCGGCGGTGAAACTGCCGAGATGCCCGGCTTCTATCCTGAGGGCGAGTACGATCTGGCGGGCTTCCTGGTGGGCGTGGTGAACCGCGATAAGATCATCACCGGCAAAGCGGTTGAGCCCGGGGACGTGCTGGTTGGCCTGGCTTCCACGGGGCTGCATACCAACGGCTACTCGCTGGCGCGCAAGCTGTTTTTCTCCGTTGCGGGCTACACCCCCGACTCCTATGTGAATGAGATCAAGGGCAAGGTGGGCACCGAGCTGATGAAGCCCCACCGCAGCTACTGGCCGATCATGCGGCGCATGCTCGAAGCGGATGCAGTCTCGGCCATGGCGCACATTACCGGCGGCGGCATCACCCAGAACCTGCCGCGAGCGCTGCCCAAGGGCACCGGCGCTATCGTTGAGATCAACTCCTGGCCCGTGCCGCCCATCTTCGAGCACATGCAGGAGATTGGCAACGTCCCGCAAGACGAGATGCTGCGCACCTTCAATATGGGTATCGGCATGATTCTGGTCGTCCCTGCCAAAAAATTCAAGAAGGTGCAGACCATCCTGGACCGCTGCGGTGAAAAGGGCTACACCATTGGGCGCGTGGTGAAGGGCGAGAAGCGCGTTACGTACTCGTAAGAGCTGTCAGCCATCAGCCGTCAGCTAATCCGGAATGATCCGTCTTACCTTGGGTGAACTTCTACCGATGTCCTAACGAAGCTCTGGCTAAGCATTGCTTTGAAAGGGACCGCCTTCAGGCGGTCCGCAAAGTCGAGCAAATGAACCCGGCTTTACAGGCTGCTGAAAAACCCAATTTTCAGCGATTGAAAGCGCGAACCCTTGAAGTTGTCATCACGAGGAGGCTTTCGAGCCGACGAGGGATCTGCTGTTCTGGACAGAGGGCAGAAACACTGCCATCGGCTAAATAGCCGCTGAGGCCCTCGGCATTGACTTAATCAGTCTCCCTAATTGCTAATTTTGCGGCCCCTATGTTTCCCGAAATTCTTACCGAGCGCCAATCCCTTCGCGATCTAGAAGTCAGCGATGGCCCAAGAGTTTTCGCCTACCACAAACATCCTGACATTTCCCGCTTCCAATCCTGGGGCACCGAATCCGTCGACGTCGTTCAGTCCTACATCCGAGGCTTGTCCGCCATCGAGCCCGGAACGCCAGGCCCGTGGTATCAGGTTGGGATATTTCTTCGTGCGGGCGGCAAGCTGATCGGCGATTGCGGTTTTCGCGTGCTCGAAAGCGACCCAGAGCAGGCCGAGATTGGTATCACGCTCGCACCAGAGTTCCAGGGACAAGGCTATGCCACCGAAGCCTTAGAAGCGATCTTGGATTACCTGCTGGTCACGCTGGAAAAACATCGAGTGTTTGGTTCGGTCGATCCCCGCAATGTGTCGTCGATGAAGCTGCTGAAGCGGGTCGGCATGAGACAGGAAGCTCACTTTGTAAAAAGCCTGTGGTTCAGAGGCGAATGGGTGGATGACGTAATCTTTGCCATGCTGGCGAGTGAGTGGAGATCCCCAGCGCGTCGCACGACGCAGTAATGCCGAGGACGGTTCGACGCAAGAATCGAGCCTCACCAAAGCGGTTGCATCTCATGAGTGAGAGGTATTCTTAAGGCTGCTATGGCCACTCCGGTAAAGCTCGCAAGTCCGTACCCCACAATAGAAGATGCAGCTGAGGTATACGGAATTTCCCCGTCCCGGCTGCAACGGCTAAAGAAAATGGTGCAAGCACTCCTAGCGAGAGGTCAAAGCAACGCGAGGCCGATTGACCGTCTCTCACGAAAGACCAGCGGCCGAGCGACACGTCCACGAGCCAGTCAGAACTCCCACCATGCCCAGACCAGAAAGCGGACGGCGAAGGCAAAGTAGCGCTTCCTCTCTTCCGCATTCGTGAACCTTGGAGTTCACAGACAGCAGGCCGTCGATTGTGGTATCAATCTGACGAAAGCTCGAGTTATGTCCGAAAAACAGCAACCAGCAATCACTTACGCTCCTATGGAGGAAATCGTCATCTATGATGTTTCCGAAGAGGAGCTGCGGATTTTGGAGACCGGCGGAGCTGCATCCGTCTTGCTCGATCTGACGGTTGCTCTCCTCGCGTTCGGAGGCAGCACTTGGATTACCTCGTCGTTGTCCCAGCCCAAATCTGATCGTATATCACAGGTTCTAACGAGTCTGATTGTTGTCACGCTTGTCGCCGGCTTGATATGCTTCACATTATGGTGCAAGATTCCCAGTGAGCGGGGACGGGTGTTGAAGAAGATTCGAGCACGAAAGACCGCACCCGCGGAAGGTACTCCGGCATCTGACTAGACAGGACAGATATGAAGTTTCTGCACTACATGGTAACGGCGGGCCCTTTGGAGCTTGTTGACGTTCGTCTTAGCGGACCAGCAAACGTCTTCCTTTTGGATCCGTTGAACTATCAAAATTATAGACGCAGAAACAAATTCATATATCATGGCGGCCACTACAGTGGACCCGACGTCAAAATTAAACCGCCTTTTAGAACCACTTGGCACATTGTCGTGGATCAGGGCGGCGCGCCTGGCGACGTCGATGCGTCTGTTCGGGTTATACCCGATCCCAACACTCGGGGAAATTACGCCTACGCCAGTCAATAGCGCCGTTCTTTGATGATCCGCAGTGCCCCATTCCCGCGCGGCATTCGAGCGAGTGGAGTCCTGCATTGCTTCCCATATTTCATCCGCCTGCAACATCAACCACCCTCCCCGACTTGCCCGCCCGCGCACGCGACCTCTAGAATCGCTGTTTGCATGCAAGCAGGTACTGGAGGAACGGATGGCAACTCTGAACGTTGGTGATGAAGTTCCGGACTTTGAACTCCCCGCGGTCGTAGGCAACATCAAGACGCAGTTCAAGCTGAGCGACTACCGGGGAAAGAAAAATGTAGTGCTGGCGTTTTATCCCGCTGACTGGACGCCGGTGTGCGCCTCGCAATTGCCGGGGCTGAACAGCGATGTGGAGCGCTTCGCCGGCTACGACGCGCAGGTTGTGGGCATCAGCGTCGATTCCATCCCCAGTCATACCGCATGGCAGAAGAAGGAGATCGGCATCCTCAGCTATCCCTTAGCCAGCGACTTTTATCCGCACGGCGACGTCGCCAGGAAGTTCGGGATTCTGCGGGAAGGCGACCCCATCCCCGGCATCAACGAGCGCGCCATCTTCGTGGTCGACAAGAAGGGCAAGCTGGCCTTCGCCAGGATCTACCCTATCGGCCAGGTGCCCAGCAATGAGGACATCTTCGAGGTGCTGCGCAAACTGTAGCCGCCGCAGAGCAGCATCCTCGTCCACTGAACAACAAAAAAGAGGAGGGCTTATGCCCTCCTCTGCCCAGCCTGATACCGGAGGATGTTACATACCAGGGTGAGGCGTGATCGACCCGAAGATACCGTGGACTTCTCCATAAGGTCCCGCGGTGAAGAACAGTGTGCCCGTGGGACCATCGGAGCCGCCGTTACCGAATGTCAGGCCCCACAGTCCATCGATCTGCACCGGCAGATCGTTAACATTGAGCATGTTTCCAATCCATGAACCGTTGCTGATGTTGTACGCCGTGATCAATCCACTGCCGAAGTTCCCCACCAGTAGATCGTTGCCGAATCCGCTGAAGCTCGCTGGCGCCTGCACTATCCCCCACGGAGAGTTGAGATAAAGAGTGTGGGCCATACGAAGTTGCAGGTTGCCCTCAGTGTCATAAATGTCGACATAGCCGTTGCCCGGCCCAGGTACGTCATCATGCTTGGCCGAATCCTGCTTGGCATAGGTCACGACCAGGTTGCTTCCCACCAACTGGATATTGAAAGGAGCGAAGCCCGAGGGGATGGTGGAATCCACAAAGGAGCCCGAGCCGAAGGAGAAGGGATTATAGCTCCCGTCGTACACTTCTACGGTTCCGGCGTGGAAGTTCGTCACGTAAAGGTAATTGTGTCCCCCAGCCGATGCCAGAGCCATGCCCTTGTAAACCGCGTTGCTGCCGCTGTTGTTGACGGCAATAAAGGCAGTGGTTCCCGCATACCAGCCGGAAATGGTTCCGTCCTCGGTGCAGAACAGGAACGGTGTTGCCTGGCTATGGATCTTGAAGTCACTTGTGCTGGCGTTGTAGACCGTTCCGCTCGGTGTTCCCGTGCCCGACCCACTGGCCGGAGGAATTGTGACCACGAGTCCCTGCGGCTGTCCAGAGGCGACGTACAGCGTGGAAAGGCCGCTGGTATTGTCTGAAAACCACCATGGACCAGAGGGGCTGGCCGACATACCCCACGGGTTTACCAGGTTGGTATCGTTATAGGAGCCAACGGCTGTGATGTCGGATGTCAGGTTGGTGATGTTGACCTTTTGAGCTGACGCTGGCAGGCTTAACGCCGCGATCGCCAGAAGCGATAGCAATGCCATCAAGCCCGGTCGAGAAGCAATAAGTGGTTTTTTGGTGCTGAACATGATTTCTCCTCTGTCTCGGAATCGTTGATTGCTTCCGGCAACCCTTCGTTCTCTGACTGGCTGCTGCCACAAGCTTTCTGCACTCTAGCCGAGACGAAAACCGGAATTGTCCTAACCAGGTCACGATGTTGTCAAAAGTTGTTGACAACTCCGGAAACGGCACGCCTCCAAGGACGAAATCAGCGGTTTGGCGGGCGGTTTCAGATTATTTGCAGCAGCGCAGTTGTTGCCTATTCTCCGGCCCCTCTTATCCCGAGCGGAGGCGGTTTGATTTTGCTGGCAGTCGGGAAATCTGCTCCTTTCGCTGGCGTGATTCATCTCGATTTTTCCGTGGTCCTGAGCCAAGGCGGCGCTAACCTTGCGCTGCCAAGGCACATTCTGCAATCATTGACTCCCCCTCATTCCTTCCGCCATAAGCCATTGAAAACAACAGAAAACGTCGAAAGAATCCCGCCAAAAGGTTCTCCCCATTGGACTTATAGCTAAGAACTTCTTTCCAAAAGGAGTTACACGCCATGCTCATGGGTCGTGGTCCCAGGCCCCCACAACTCCACCACTTAAGTAACATGGAGCCAGAATATTGTTGACACCTACGCTCTAAGGGTGGAAAACTCTGCTGTGAATGACCCGTGTTATCGCTGGCGCATTGAGTTCATCTGCTTTCGTCTGCGAGTGAGCTTCCAAAATCCCGCGTCACGAACCACGGTATAAAAGGAGACATCAATGACCGGCCGTCTCGTCCTGTTGTGTTCGGCACTCACAGCTCTGGCGCTTCTGGTAGGCTGCGCTACAAGCGCATCCCTATCTTCCATCCAAGTGTCGCCCGGCACTGCAACTGTTCAAGGTCAGGGGGACACGGCCCAGTTCACCGCGATCGGCACATACTCTAATAACAAGAAAGGCACGCACTACACTCAAGACCTTACGAGTGAAGTGACTTGGTCTTCAAGCGTGGCGAGTGTGGCAACCACCAATTCTGCGGGATTAGCTACCGCCGTAGCTGCCGGCACCACGCTAATAACGGCGACTGATGGCGGCGTCATCGGGACGGCGACCCTAACGGTGAGCGGGTCGAGCGGAGGTACGTCGAACAACCTCACTTCGATTTCGGTTATCCCTGGAACACAAGTAGTCACTGTTTCAGGAGAGACCGCACAGTACATCGCGATTGGAAATTACTCAGGCAACCCTTCGACCCAGGATTTGACCAACCAGGTCACATGGTCTTCAAGCGATGTGCGCGTCGCCACCATCAATTCCGCTGGACTGGCGACAGCTGTCGGCACTTGTACCTCCGGGGCGGAAACCACGATCACAGCACTTGCGCCCCCGAGTAGCGGAGGGGCAGTCACGGGGACGGCTACGTTGACAGTGGGATCATGCGGCGTAAACAATCTTCCTACCTTGACCGTCTACAAGGTTGGCCAGGGATCCGGAACGGTAACGAGCATGCCTGCCGGAATCGACTGCGGCTCAGGCGCCGGCTGTACCGCTAATTTTGTCTTGGGTACCCAAGTCAGCCTCACCGCGGTTCCGGACGCCGGATCTGTTTTCGTTGGATGGTCTGCCAACTGCACGCCGGACAACCAGCCCACGTGCTCGCTGACCATGCCGAACAATGAGACGGTGGGTGCGATCTTTAACTTGCAACAATAGGAACCAGAGAGCGGTCAGCGATGCTGGCCGCTTTCTTTGCTTCGGAAGTTACGCGAACCACGGCATTCCCACCACGTCCTCGGAAAGGTGTGCGCACGAAATTAGGCGCCGTGCAAGACTGATCTTCATGTGCCGATTCGCCTTTGGGGCGCATCGGTCAGCCAGCCAGTTCCCTGCTTATAACTACACCTAAAGTCGGGCGGGTGGTTGCCTTGAGATTGTCGAAGGGTGGGGTAGTTCAAGCGCCGTCACCCGCAGCTGCATTCCAGCTAGTTCCCGTGCATTCTGACTCTCCGGATCTGCGATGAAATCGTCGGCCACTGGCTGAACCCAACACGATAACTCTCTGCCGGTTGCCGGACTTGAAACTGAAAGCTGGAAGCTAGAAGCCCTCGGAGGGGTCGAATGAGAAACAGCTTGATTGCAGTGGCTGTTGCGGCAGGGTTGTGTCTGGCGATTGTCAGCAAAGGATCAGCGGCATCGGGCACAAGCAAGAGTGAAGCGCAGATCGCGCGCGGCGAGTATCTGGTGAAGGCCATCGGCCAATGCGCCGATTGCCATACGCCGTTTACCCCGATGGGTACCTTTGTCATGGACAAATGGCTGCAAGGCAAGAAGCTGGAATTTGGGCCGCTCATCCCGATTCCCATCTGGGCCGACACTTCGCCCAACATCGCCGGCCTTCCCGGATGGAACACCGAGAAGGCGGTGCAGTTCTTCATGACTGGCTTGGCGCCGAATGGGCAGCCGGCGCGGCCTCCCATGCCCACATATAAGATGGACCGCGCCGACGCCGAAGCCGTCGTAGCGTATTTGCAGTCGCTGAAGCAGTGATCAGTGGCTGTTGGTCAGTTGTCGGTTGTCAGTTAGGAGCTTCAGGATCTGATTTGAATCAGAACTTGAGTTGCAAACTTGCGCTTGATCCTTGCGCCAGGATTCCGCGTAGAATTCACCTCGAACGCCGGAACCAAGATTCCGCATAGACCCCAGCCCGAAGGGCGGAACAACATTAGCCCAGGGCGTAAGCCCTGGGTCAGGCCGAAAAACAAGCTTGAGTCCCGTAGGGACGACACGGTTCCTAACTCAACGGCCGCCGAGGGATAGACAAGTTCAAGGAGTATCTGCCTTGATTACCGCAGTCGACAATATCGGCATCGCGTCCGGCGATCTCGATCGCAGCGTAACATTCTACGAGAAGCTTGGATTCACCAAGGCTTTCGCGAACGATCGTGGATGCCTGATGGTCGCCGGCTCGGCCCGGCTGTTTGTTTTCGTGGCAAAGCAGGGTGCAACTGCTCCGCCGCAGCGCGCCTTCGATCTCAGCAATCCGCCCGGCATCGACCATGTCAGCTTTCTGGTTGACGATGTCGATCGCACCCACGAAGAGATTCGCGCACGCGGTGTCGAGTTCGAATCAGCGCCAGCCGATCAGCCTTGGGGTGCCCGTGCAGCAATGTTGCGCGATCCCGACGGCAATAATATCTACCTGCTGGCCTGGCTCCGGCAGTAAGAGTATTCTTCGCCTTCTCGAGGCAGGTTTGCCGTCGTTCACGTTTTGTTTCGCGCCCTCACCTTGCATCGCACCTCTTTCTCATAGCCATCAGCGACTGCACAATCGCAGTTGAGGCAGAGGCAAACTCGCTGGGTGCTCTGGGCGCGATCTCCTCCTCCACCGATTTTCCGGAATCAGCTTTCTTAACCACCTCGGCTGCCGCTCTATGAAAGTGCGCATGATCGGAGACCAGTTTCGTGTGTTCCGGCAGCTCGGAATACTTCAGCCCTTCACCCATAAGCCATTGACCCAACTGACAATTATTGTCCGCCGCAACCTCGGACGGACTCAAACTGCGATCCGGCCTGGAGACATATAATGCCAGCTTCAACTTCCACTGACTGTGAGCCAGGATTGCGTCGTCAAAGTCCAACTCTGGTCCTCCCTTAATTGCGCCGGGCCGGCCCGAACGGACAGGACTGTCACACAAGTCGATATGCCTTTGACTTCATCGGCAAAAACTCCCCAATCTTCATTCACGGGATGTAACCGCCGGCTGCATTTTTTCCGGATTTCCAGCACGAAGGATATGTCTCTCAGCGCCGCTTCGGTGTTCGTTGGCCTGCTCGCCTCCTGCTAAACTCGATATTCACGCTTTATGGAATTCGCTCATGTATACCTCTGCTCCTGAATCCGAAATCAAGTCCGCAAGGCTTGCCACTCCGGTCATCGACCTTCGCAGCGACACGGTAACCAAGCCTTCACCGGAGATGCGGCGTGCCATGTTCGAGGCCGAGGTCGGTGACGACGTCTACGCCGAAGATCCGACCATCAACCGGCTGGAGAAGCGCGCCGCCGAAATTTTCGGTCGCGAGGCCGCGTTGTTCGTGCCCAGCGGAACCATGGGCAATCAGATCGCGATCAAGCTGCACACCCATCACGGGCAAGAGGTCATCTGCGAAGAGCGCGGCCACGTTTTCAACTATGAGATGGCGATGATGGCCCACTTCTCCGGCGTAGTGCCGCGCACCGTCTGGGCTGAGGACGGCATTCTCACCTGGAAGCAGGTTGAGTCGAAGCTGAAGACCAAGAGCTATCATGCGGCGAAAACCGGCCTGGTTTCGCTGGAGAACACGCACAACATGGCGGGCGGCACCATCACGCCGCCGGTGGTCTTCGACGAAGTGTGCGACAACGTGCATGCAGCCGGGCTGCCGGTGCACCTGGACGGCGCGCGGGTGTTCAATGCCGCAATCGCACTTGGGATGCCGGTCGCGCAGCTCACTGCCAAGGCCGACACCGTAATGTTCTGCCTGTCGAAAGGCCTGGGCGCGCCGGTGGGATCGTTGCTGGTCGGCACGGCAGAGATGATGGATCGTGGCCGCATCTACCGCAAGGCGCTGGGCGGCGGGATGCGGCAGGCAGGCATTCTAGCGGCGGCGGGCCTCATCGCGCTGGAGCAAGGACCGCAGAAGCTGGCGCAGGACCACGCCAGTGCCAAATTCCTGGCGGAGGGCCTGGCGCAAATTCCCGGCATCAAGATCGATCCCGCCAAAGTGCAGACCAACATCCTGATCTGCGACATCTCCGCCACGGGGATGACCTCGGCCGATCTCTCGCGCAAGCTCGCCGAACGCAACGTCCTGGCCAACGGCGTCGGTCCTCAGCTCATCCGCTTCGTCACCCACCTCGACGTCAATCGCCAGCAATGCTCGCAGGCGCTGGCGGTCCTCGCGGCCGTCTGCGGTGGAAAAATTCTCAACTGCTGACCAGATTGTTAGGGTGACTGCTGGTGCAACGGCAAGGTCAGAATGTGAGCAGGGCGCTCGCTAAGAGCGCCCTGTTTTATGCTTGGCGGGAAAATCAAATCATGCCGCAAGACCCTTACGGTGTGATCTCGAAAACAACTCCGAGTCCTTGCGTGCCGCCGCTGGATGCGGTGCCGTACAGGTTGCCCCTGGCGTCGAGGACCAGTGTGCTGTAGGGATAGCCTCCATCGCTTCCGTTCGTGAAGTCATGCAGCGAGGTGTAGATCCAGTTGCCATTGGACGGCGTCAGCTTGAAGACCGCTCCATAACCGTGGGCCCCGTCCGAGATAGTGGTGCCATAAAGATTGCCCGCGGCATCCATTACTAGATTGCCGATAGGTCCGACCACGAGGCGTGCAGTACCGGGACCAGTCAAACTATACAACGTGCTATGGATCCAGTTGCCATTCGAGGCAGTCAGTTTGAACACAGTGCCGCCATGGCCCGGTCCTCCGGCACTGGTGGCGCCATAAAGATTACCCGCCTGGTCCAGGACCACGCCCGCCTGCGGGAAGCTGCCATCGCTGCCATTGGTGAAATCGTAGAGATCGGTCTCAATCCAGTTCGATCCCGATGGCGTTAATTTATAGACCGATCCAAACAGGTCATTGCCGCCGTTGAAGGTGGTGCCATAAAGATTGCCGGCGTGATCCATGGTCAGGCCGCTTCCCGGATAGCCATAGGGGTGGTAAAGGACAACTTCCTCCCAACCAGTGGAAGCGTTCAATTGATAGATGATTCCGCCATTGCGGAAGCCGCCGCTGCTGGTGACACCGTCCGCATTACCGTTGCGGTCGAAGATCAGGGCCCCCACCGGCCCGGCGCCATCAGCCCCCGTGAAGCTGTGCAGTATAGTCTCCGCCCAAGGGCTAGACCCATGCAGATTGTCAGCCTCCAGAGGCCGCAGCTTGAAGACCGTGCCGCAACCAACCCCATCACAAGTTCCGCCTCCATAGTAAGTGGTGCTATACAGGCCGCCGTCCGGGCCGAACACTACATAAGCGATTTGCGGATTGGCTCCGTCGTTGCCTCCCACAAAGCTGTAGAGCGGCGTCAGCACCCAGCCGGAGCTCGTATCCATCAAGCGGTAGACCAGGCCACAGCCACTGGTTCCGCAGTTTCCACCCGTGTTGCCGCCGAAGTTCGCCGTACCGTAGAAACTCCCCGCGCCATCATAGGTGAGGCCTGCCATGGGGGTGGCCCCGTTCTGTCCGCCAGTGAAGTTGTAGATGACCGAGTACGTCTGCGCCTGCGCCGCTTGCGTCATGACAATGGCGAGGGTCAGCAGGATTCCCAGCGCCGCACCCATGGCGAATAAACGACGGCGCCGTGCCGGCTGTATCGGAGTCCCCATTGGCGTTCGGGTTAACCGGTGTCGCTGCCGGAATCGCCCGGTCCCGCTGCTTCTGTAACGATCTGGCGCGACTGCGGGATTAGTCGCGACCGTTGCTGGTTGCCGATTGTCCCCACAAAGAAGCTTCGAATGCCGTTCCAGAGCTTTCATACCCCACTCCTTACCGAGAACTCTATTGCAAAGGAGGCCGTCCAGACAACCCCTAACGTTGCCAAACGGCATTGTTTTTCTCGTCTTCTTCGCTGGCCACCAGCCGCTGTCCTACGGCGTGATTTCCCACAAGGTGCCGTAGCCATACGCGCCGCCGCTGGAGGTGGTTCCGTAGAGATTGCCGTTTGCGTCGAGTGCCACGCCGCCAAGCGGAAGATTCCCCCCTTCACCGTAGGCGAACTGGTGCAGGACGGTGTAGACCCAGCCGCCGTTCGACGGGGTCAGCTTGAACACCAAACCATAGGTTCCTATGCTGTATGCGGTGCCGTATAGATTCCCGGCGCTGTCCATGACGAGATTGGCACGGGGACCTTGTTCTTCGGAGGAGCCCAGAAAGCCGTAAATCTGCGTGTACGTCCATCCGCCGTAAGCGGGCGTCAGCTCGAAAACCCCGCCGTTCCTCGTACCACCACTCCCGAACGCCGTGGAGCCGTAGAGATTGCCCGCGGGATCGAAGATCAGGTTGGCCTCGGGATGCTCGCCGCCGCCGCCGTCGTATGCAAACGAGTGCAGAGTATTCTCCTCCCAGCCCGAGCCCGAAGGGGACAATTCAAAGACCGTACCCTGTCCACCTGAGCCGTTAGAATAGGTGGTTCCGTAGAGGTTTCCGGCCGCGTCAAGCACCAATCCGGCATTAGGATTTGACCCGTCGGTCCCTCCCGAGAAGATGTGCGGCAAGCTTTCGATCCAACCGCCGTTGGAGGGCGTCAACTCGAAGACGACGCCGCACCATTCATCTCCGAAAACGCACTCCGTGCTGTAGTAGCCGCCCTCGTAAGCCGTTCCGTAGAGATTTCCTGCCTGATCAAAGGCGACCTCAGCCCCGCTCAGCGCCCCATCGTTGGCTCCTCCGGCAAAGCGATGAAGCACGGTTTCGCTCCAGGGGCAGAGCGCGCTCTTGCAAGCTGCAGGTGAGGGTCTCAGGTTGAAGACAATTCCACACCCATAATAGGCTTCGCTCGGGCAGGACACGCCTCCTCCGGCGAAAGTTGTGCCGTAAAGAGTGCCATCCGGACCGAAGACTACGCCGGCATCGGGATTACCGCCATCGCTGTCCCCAGTGAAGGCGTAGAGCGGCTTCAAAACCCAGCTCTGACGCTCATGCTGTATCTCGAAGACGACGCCGCATCTACTGTTGTAGCAATTGTCAGCACTCAAGCCGCCGAAATACGCGGTTCCGTACAGATTGCCTGCCGCATCCATCGTCAATCCGGCCGCGGGAGTTCCACCGTCCGCTCCGCCCGTGAACGTGTGGAGCACGGTATATGTCTGCGCCTGTGCCGGCGGGAATGCAGCGACGGCCAGCGCCAACACGATTGCCAGCACGAGCGGCTCAATTGCCTCTCGCAAGCTGGTGCGGAAAATCCAAATGCGATTGTGCTTCGCGCTCGTCATAACAGTCTCCTGCATCGGTAAGATCATTAGCCTGTCTCATCGTTCCCAATCCCACAGTGTGGGACATTCCATTTCATGCCGACAACTGGCAAGTGCCTTTAGGGCGTGATCTCCCAAATGACGCCGTAGCCGTAGGTCCCGCCGCCGCTGGTCGTGCCGTACAGATTCCCGGCGCTGTCGATGACGATCCAACCGCTGGGAAATGCGCCGTCTGCGCCGCCGCTGAAGCTGTGCAGCCTGCTGAAGGTCCAGCCGCTTCCCGAGTGGGTCAACTTGAAGATGTAACCATCGCCGGTGATCGAATCGGCGCCATAGAGGTTGCCGGCGGAGTCCATCGTCAAGGCGTCCGTGCTGTCCTCTCCGAAATCGCCGTAGTCATAGAGCAGGGTGAAGTTCCATCCGCCGTTGGAGGGGCTGAGCTCGTAAACATTCGCGCTGCTGTTACCACCCCCGGTATTGCCAGAGTTTGTACCATAGAGGTTGCCCGACGCGTCGCGGATGACACCCGAATACGGTGCGTAGCCATTGTTTCCGTTGAACTGAAACAGGACGCTCTCGTTCCAGCCCTGTTGCGAGGGCTGAAGCTCCCAGACCTCGCCATAAAAACAGCCCATGTTCACGTTGCACTCCGCGGAGCTATACAGGTTGCCCGCCGGATCGATGGCCACTTGCCCGCCGGGGAAGCCTTGGCCATTCGTCCCATTGATGCCGAAGGAATAGATGACGTTTTCGGTCCAGCCTGCGCCGTTGTGAGAAAGCTCATAGACAGCGCCCCCGTTGTCCTGGCCACCAGCGAAAGTGAGGCCATATATGTTGCCAGCGGAGTCAAAAGTGACGCGGCTGGAAGGACCCGATCCATCCGACTGGCCACTGAATTGATGAAGCAAGGTCTCCTGCCAGTCGCATCGGAAGCCGGCACACGTAGTGGGCGGCGGTGCCACGCGATAAACATTTCCGCACGAGCCGTTTAAACCATCGCAGCCGCCAGAGGCCTGGCTCAGGCCATAGAGCGCCCCGTCGGGCCCTAGGGTGACGCCAAGCGTGGGATTGGCTGTGCCGTCGTGGGCGTCAAACTCGTAAAGCGGCCTGAGAATCCACCCCAAGCCGGCGTGCGCCAACTCGAAGACCACACCACAGCCGGGAGTCCTGCCGAAGTTCTGGCAACCGTAGCCGCGGATACCGCCGGCCGAGGTCGTGCCGTAGAGATTTCCGTTGTGATCGATGGTCAGGCCATCCGCGGGAGCTGCGCCGTCGCTGCCGCCGGTAAAGTTGTGTAGCACCTGAAAGGTCTGCGCCTGGGCCACGATAGCCGTCCCAAGCAAGATGCAAAGACCGGCCGCGATTGCCAGCCCAACAGTTAGTGAATTCCGATTTTGTTCTGAGCGTCTCATAACAGTTCTCCTTTGCGAACCGGCAATTCCCACCGAATACCCTCGACCTTGATATCCCACATTGTGAGAGGTCGCCCACCGACAACTGACAAACTGCCTTACGGCGTGATCTCCCACACAATGCCGTGCCCATACGCTCCGCCATTTGACGCCGTGCCGTAGAGATTGCCGTTGGCGTCGAGGGTCACGCCGCCAATGGGAAACCAGGCTACGTCGAATGCGAAATTATGAAGATCGGTCAGCGTCCAGGCCCCGTTGGCCTGGCTAAGCTTGAAGACCATGCCCGCATCTTCCAGGCCATCGCCAAAGGCAGTGCCATAGAGATTGCCCGCGGCATCCAAGGTGAGGGACTCGACGGGGCCGCTACCATTGCTGCCATTCAGGCTGTAAAGGACATGGTACGTCCATCCCCCGCTGGAGGGCGACAGTTCGTAGATCAAGCCACCGTTGTTGACACCTCCAACATAGGTAGCACCATAGAGATTGCCTGCCAGATCCATCGTGAGGCCTGCGAGGACCAGGCCTCCATCGCTTCCTCCGCCAAAGGTATGGAGAATGGTTTCTACCCACCCATTTTGACTGGGGCTCAGCTCGTAAACCACACCGTCGCCATTGCCGTTAAAGCCTCCCTCGCTGGCCGTGCCGTAAATATTACCGGCGCCATCCATCACAACGCCGGACTCAGGCTGCTCGCCGCTTGAGCCTAAGCTGAAGTTGTAGAGCACGCTCTCGGTCCAATCGCCGCCGGAGGGAGTCAGTTCATAAACGATACCGAAACCACCTGTGCCGCCAAATTCGGCGGTGCCATAGAGATTTCCGGCGTGGTCGAAAGTCAACGCGCCATAGGCTGGCTGGTCTCCATCGGTAGGCGGACCTACAAAGGCGTGCAGCACGGTCTCTCGCCACGGAGTCAGTACGGAAGGAGGTGCCGTTGCCGGAGGCCCGACCCGGTACACCACGCCGCAACCTCCCTCGTCGCAGTAAGCGCCTTGCGTGTATCCGCCGTCGAGGGTAGTGCCGTACAGATTGCCGTCCGGGCCAATCGTCACCGGGCTGTCAGGGTTGTGTCCGTCATATCCTCCCTGAAAATCGTAGAGCGGCGTCAATATCCAACCGGAGCCCGCGTGCGCCAGCTTGAAAACCGTGCCCCCGTCGTTGATACCATTGCCACTCGCCGTCCCATATAAATTTCCGGCTCGGTCGAGGGTGAGTGTGGCGCTGGGGTACCCACCGTCTGCTCCGCCGGTGAAGTTGTGAATCACCTGGTAGGTTTGCGCGTGCGCTTCGGTGGCAATGACGATCAACAAAGTTGCGATGGCCACCGCCGCGAGGGTCATCCACAGGTCGATCCGGTCAGACCATTTCCGACAGTGATCGCGCGCTATCCCGTTACGGGGTGATCTCATAAACAGTACCTTGGCCATGTGTTCCTCCCTCTGAAGTCGTGCCATAGATGTTGCCGTTAGCATCGAGAACTACGCCGCTGGACGGATCCCGTCCATCGCTGCCGCCGGTGAAGCTGTAGAGCTCTGTTTCCGTCCAGCCGTTATTCGGGACGAATTTCTGCGGGCACTCATCCGATGGCTTCTTAGGTTTCCCACAACCCCTCCTTTGCCGGTCAGTCGAAGTAGGGTTTTGGCTCCAAGCCGACACTGGTTCCGACCACAGCAGATGCTGTGCTGTACTCTATTTCCTCCGCCCCACGCCCTAAGTCAACTTAATTTCACATTACGGCGCAAGCTATTGTTAAAAAAACAAATACGGCGTTATTCGATATAGCTTGTTGACCAAACTGTGATAACATTCGTGCCCAATATGTCCCACGCGATGTCGGCCAGCTCCTGGATTCCGCCTGATGTCCCGCAGGATCGGCCCCCGCACGAGGCGTCGGTGATGCGCTTCGGACCCTACGAGATTGACTTGGATTCGGGAGACCTGCGCAAGTTCGGTTACCGGATCAAGCTGCAGCCAAAATCCTTTCTGGTACTGCGGACTCTGCTGCAAGCTCCAGGCGAGATGGTCACGCGCGAGGAGCTGAGAGTTCAGCTATGGCCGGAAAACACTTTTGTCGAGTTCGAGTCCAGCCTTAACGTTGCGGTCAGGCGATTGCGAGAGGCGCTGAACGACGAGGCGCAAGGTCCGGCCTACGTCGAAACCGTGCCTCGTCATGGTTACCGATTCATCGGAGTCTTGGAGCCGGTGGCCGCTACCGCCCCGCCCTATCTGAGACCCGCGCTCGTCCGCCCCGCTGTGGACTCCTCATTTGCCCTCGATTTGGCGGCGGGCATTTCGCCTGCCTCCGTGCAAACTGTGCCGCCGAGAAGCTGGTGGAGGCTTTTCCTGCTGGCTTTGGCGGTACTGATCGCCGTGGCGATTGGACTCGTCTGGTGGAAGCGCAGCGCGGCTGTTGCGCCCCGGCCCGTCGCTTCGTCAATTGCGGTGTTGCCATTTGTCGATATGAGTCCGGAGAAGAACCAGCAATACTTCTCCGATGGGCTGGCCGAGGAGCTTCTCAATCACCTGGCCAAGACGCCGGGGTTGCGCGTCGCGGCGCGCACCTCGTCTTTCCAGTTGCGCGACAAGAGCGCCGATCTGCGGGCCATCGGAACGAAACTGGATGTGGCAACCATTCTGGAAGGCAGCGTCCGCAAGGAAGGCAAGCGGGTGCGAATCGCAGCCGAGCTGGTGAAGGCAGAGGATGGTTTTCAGCTTTGGTCGGGCACGTATGACCGCGACCTGAACGATGTGTTCGCGGTGCAGGACGATATTGCACGCGCCATTACCGGCGAGCTCAAAGTGCGGTTACTCAATGCCGGCGGCGGCAGTGTCCCACAACGTGGGGTAAGCGCCGAGGCCTATAACGCGTACTTGCAGGGACGATACTTCTACGAACGCCGCACGCACGACGACCTCAGCCGTGCCTACGAATATTTCCAGCAGGCGGTGAAGCTCGATCCGAATTATGCGCGCGGCTGGTCGGCACTGGCCTGGGTGCTGATCACGCGCGGCGAGGGCGCCGAGGGTTCGACCTTTGAAGAAGGTTATCGCGACGGCAGGACGGCTGCGGAAAGAGCGCTGCAGTTGGATCCCGGTTTGGCCGAGGCGCACGCCGCCATTGGCCGCATCAAGCGCGGTTATGAGTGGGATTGGGCGGGCGCGGATGCGGCCTTTCAGAAAGCGCTGGCGCTGGAGCCACAGAATTCCGTGGTGCTTTTGGGGGCGTCCAGTTTGCAGGCCAGCCTTGGCCATTTTGATGAGGCGGTTGCCCTGAATCGGCGGGCAGTGGAAATCGATCCCCTCAGCGTGACGGCGCACGTTGCGCTGGGAATGCACGCCTACTACGCGGGGCAGCAAGAGTTGGCAATTGATGCGTACCAAAAGGCGTTGGCCATCAGTCCCGACGGCCCCGAGGCGCACTACTTATTAGGATTGGTCTACCTGGCGCAGGCAAAACCGCAGCAGGCGCTGGCGGAATTCGAAAAGAACCATCCCAACAGCGAGCGCGCGGTGGGGCAAGCCCTGGCTTACAGTGCGCTGGGACGAAAGACGGAAGCGGATGTCGCCTTACAGCAACTCATCAACGATTACCATGAGCAGGCTGCCTATCAGGTTGCCGAAGTATATGCCTTTCGCGGAGAGGCAGACCGCGCTTTTGAGTGGCTTGGGATAGCCCGGTCTCACAAAGATGCCGGACTGGCAGCCATCAAGAGCGATCCTCTGCTGAAGAACCTTTATCACGATCCAAGGTTTGGAACATTCCTGCGAAAGATGGGATTGCCAGCGTAAGGGTCCCGACTGCACCGCTAAGCGGTGCTTCACTCTACCAAGTTCTCTACCGGTGATTGCATGAAGAAGAAACCCACCAAAAAGAAAGTCTCCGCCAAGGAGAAGAGCGCCGCACGTCCGGTGAAGCGCGCAGCGGTGAAACCGGCGCGTACGCAATCCAAGAAGGTTGCCGCCTCGAAAGTTCCCGTAGCTCCAGCGGATGACGGAAAGCTCACCTTCAACCACGCCATGATCTATGTGAAAGATGTGGAGCGGGGGATGAACTTCTACCGCGACTGGCTTGGATTCAAGCTGATCGAAGATTTCCGCTACGAGGGCAAGCCGGTTTATGCACGATTGCGTGCGCCCGGCGGCGACGGCACCATTGCTCTGCACCAGGCGGGACCGGGCGCTTCGATCGCGAGCGAGGGCGTCCGCCTATACTTCGAAGTGCGTGACCTCGACAACTTCTGCCAGAAGCTGAAGAAGAGAGGCTTCTATTTCACGCAACTGCCGCAGATGATGCCGTGGGGCTGGCGGCACGCGTATCTCAACGATCCCGAAGGCCACGAGATCAGCCTGTACTGGGCCGGCGAGAATCGCATGAAGAAGACGGTGATGAAAGCCGCGCGCGAAGCCGGCACGGCGTGATGAGTGGATCCGGCAATCTAGACAAGAAGCACGTTACGGCGTGATCTTCCACACCGTGCCGAGGTCGATAGGGCCGCAGTACTCTGTCATGCCGTAGATATTGCTGGAAGCGTCGAGCACGGGAGCGCCTTGACCGTAACATCCACTGTTATCGAAGTCGTGCAGGTTGGTGAAGGTCCAGTGACCGTTGCCGGGCGTCAGCTTGAAGACCTGGCCGCTGTTGTTCGCGCCGCCCCAGCTGGTAATTCCGTAGAGGTTCCCCGCACTGTCCAAGGTTGGTGCGTAAGGGCCGAAGTTGTCGACAATCTGCGCCGGAAAACTGTAGAGCACGCTGAACGTCCACCCGCCGTCCGAGGGAGACAACTCCCACACCGTTCCGCCGTTGTCCGGCCCGTTGTTTTCCGCCATGCCATAGAGATTGCCCGCTGCGTCGCGGATGATCGCGCCTGGCCAGCCGCCGTCCACACCTTGCTGAAAGACGTGGAGCGTGGTCTCTGTCCATCCCGATTGCGTGGGAGTGAGTTCGAAGATGGTGCCGCAGCCGTAGCTGAATCCGCAATTTGTGTTGCCGCCGCCGTATTTGGCAGCGCCATAGAGATTGCCGGCCTGGTCGAAGACGACATTCGCGGGACGCGAGCCGTCGGTCCCGTTGGTGAAGCTGTAAAGGGTGGTGTCCGTCCAGCCGCCGTTGGAGGAAGTCATCTCGTAAACTGTGCCGTAATTCGAGGTGCCGCCATATCCGGTGGTTCCGTAGATGTTGCCGGCGGAATCGAAGATCAGCCGCCCGGCATGCGTCGGGTTATCGCCATCGCTATTGGTGAAGCGGTAAAGCAGGTTGTATTGCCAGGGAGCAGTGACGGAAACGGGCCGGGTGGGCCCGGGATGAACACTAAAGAGTGTCCCGTTCTCGTTGGTACCTCCCTCATCAGTGGTTCCATAAATGCTGCCGTTCGGCCCCACGACAACATTCTCCGGATACCAGGTGACCTGGCCTTGTAGACTGCCTTGGAAGATGTAGAGCAGGCTTTCCACCCAGCCCGATCCGGCCGGCTTCATCTTGAAGACAACGCCGCAGCCCGGCGGTGGGCCGCCGCCACCAGGAAGCCTGTCGAGATTGCTGCAATTGGAATCGCCTCCGTACGGGGTGGTGCCATAAAGACTTCCAGCACGATCCATCGCCAAGCCGGCGGCCGGTTGCGCCCCGTCGGGATAACCATCGAAATTGTGGATCACCGTGAACGTCTGCGCTTGTGCTCCTGGCATAGTGACTGCGACGAGCACACACGTGAGTACGAGCGCAAAGTGGAGTGTGCCGAGGCTGCGTTTCAACGCCCAGCCGCCGCATTGTGCTGGAGTGATCATGGCGGTCTCCTTTGGCAATGGTTGTTATTCCGGCCCTTGGCACTTTACTAATTTGAAATTAGGACAGTACAGAAGGTGCTGACAAATGCCACGATGGCGAAAAGGGTGGTACACAGGGTCCGGCGAGTCACAAGATATCCTTGCAAAGAATTCCATTAAAGTTGGGAGACGTTCCACGGTTTTTCCATTTTAGCTGCAACCGCCAAAAACTATACACGCATCCGAAGATCAGCGCACAAAGATTTTCTTTCCCTGCTTCGATTACATCGCTTGCGATCTCATTCTGGCGTTTTGCTCCCACTCTTGCACCTAGGAGCGCCGACCCTGCGTGTGCGCAGCTCCCGGGTTTAGTCTCGGATATCCGCTGGATGAAGAGTGTCCAGTTGACCCGGCCCCGCACGCGGCCTACCATAACCGCGAGCGGGACCGAGGTCCTCGGACATGGTCGGCGAGACAGTCTCCCACTATCACATCGTGGGGAAACTCGGTGGTGGTGGAATGGGGTTGGTTTACGACGCGGAGGACACGCGTCTGGGCCGCCACGTCGCTCTGAAGTTCATTCCTGAAAATCTGGTCAACGACCGCAAAGCTCTGGAGCGCTTCGAGCGCGAAGCCAAAGCCGCCTCGCAGTTAAACCATCCCGGCATCTGCACCATCTACGACATCGAAGACATGAACGGCCAGCCCTTCATCGTTATGGAGAAGCTGGAGGGCATGAGCCTGAAGGACCGGCTGCGCGGCGCGCCGATGGATATCGATGAGATCCTCGACATCGCCATCCAGGTGGCCGACGCGCTGGCCGCGTGCCACGCCAAAGGGATCATTCATCGTGACATCAAGCCGGCGAACATCTTCATTACCCACAGCGGCCAAGTCAAGATCCTGGATTTCGGGCTGGTCAAACTGTCGCGCGACTTGTGGAGCGGCGAGCCTTTGTCGTCGGAAGACTTGTCCGAGGCCGGAGACATCTTTGGTACCGCGGTGTACATGTCGCCGGAGCAGGCGCGTGGCGAAGAACTCGATGCGCGCAGCGATCTGTTCTCGCTTGGCGTTGTGCTCTACCAGATGGCGACCGGGCAGAAACCATTTGCCGGCGCCAACTCGGTGGTCACCCTGGAAGCGGTCCTCACCAAGAAGCCTATCCCTCCGCTCAAGCTGAACCCTAAGCTCCCACCCGATCTGGAGGGAATCATTGGCCGCGCGATGGAGAAGAATCGCAGCAACCGTTATCCCGACGCGCTGACCCTGAAGGCCGATCTGCAAGCCCTGAAGAGAGAGACCGATCCGGGCTTGACCGCCAGCGGCCGCATGCGTTCTCCCTTCCCGTATCGCATCGCGACCAGCACATTCCAGACTACGAGTCGCTGGCAGACCTATCTTTTGCTGGCGGTCAGCGCGGTGCTGGTAATGGTGCTCACGCTGGCGGGATTGTGGTGGTTCAAGCATCCTTCGGGAGCGGCCGGCGCCAAGAACACCATCGCCGTACTCCCGCTGCAGAATGTGAACGGCGACATCAGCGTGGACTTCCTGCGCTTCGCACTGGCGGACGAGATCGCGAAAGTACTCACCTATTCGCGCACCCTGGACGTGCGTCCGTCGTCACTGACGCAAAGGTATGCCGCAAAAGACCCCGATCCACAGAAAGTTGGACGGGAGTTGCACGTTGCCACGGTGTTGACGGGACACTTCCTGAAAGAAGGCGAGAATCTAATGGTCACACTGGAAGCGATTGACGTGCGCGACAACCGCTTGCTGTGGCAGACCAGCTTTACCGCCCCGGAGCAGGACCTGATTGCTTTGCAATCCAACATGGCCGCGCAGCTGCGCCAAGGCCTGCTGCCCACCCTGGGCGTGACGGGCGGGACGGTCGCGACCGGCACTCGTCCCAAGAACCCCGAGGCCTATGACCTCTACCTTCATGCCTTGGCGCTGCCTCACGATCCCGGACCGAACAAGGATGCGATCGCAGTATTGCAGCACGTGGTGCGGATGGATCCAGACTACGCTCCGGCATGGGAGGAATTGGGGCTGCGCGCTTACTGGGACACCACCTACTCCGACGGCGGAGAGCCCATGTTCCAGCTTTCCAACAGCGCTTGCGAGCGGGCGTTGGCTTTGGATCCCAATCTCACGATTGCCGCCGGTCAGTTGATCACCAACCGGGTTGAGCGTGGCGAGCTAGGCAAGGCCTACGAAGCGGCGCAGGCGCTGGTAAAGCGGCGCCCGGAGAACGCTCAAGCTCACTTCGTGTTGAGCTACGTCTATCGTTACGCCGGGATGCTGGAGGAAGCCACCAAGGAATGTAGTACCGCGATCGGGCTCGATCCGGCCAACTACATTTTCCGCTCCTGCGCCTGGGCCTTCATGGAACTGGGCAAGACCGATCGCGCTGCGGATTTCATCCGCCTGGATGCCGGCTCGGAGTGGGCGGCCTACGTTGCGCCATCGCTGCTGTTGCGCGAGGGCAAGATTCCGGAAGCGCGCGAAGCGGTGAAGCACATGCCGACGGCGCCTCGCTATCATCGCGATTTGCTGGAATCGTGCCTGGGGCTGCGACCGACGTCCGACCTGGACCGCATCGCCCACGATTCGGAGACTAGTTTTCCCGCCGATCCCGATCCCGAGACCTGGTACTACGAAGGAGCGCTGTTTGCCTACTGCGGAAAAACGCAGGCCGCTATCCATCTGCTGCAGAGCGCCATCCAGAATAATTATTGTTCGTACTCCAACCTGCTCACCGATCCTCTGCTGGCAAAGTTTCGCGCCGACCCCGCCATCGACAAGCTGCTCACCGCCGCCCGCGAATGCCAGGAAGCGGTGCGCCAAGCGGGCGCCGGACAAGGGCAATAGAGACGGTTTGCGTGCTATAATTGTCAGTGCTCCCCTGTGAGGTAATCTCCTGAGTTTGCAATGACTTGCAGATAGATTTGCCGACGCCTGAGAGGGCAACGGCGAGGCCGAATCTGCGCCCGCAAATCGGAGTGCGCAGCGGTCCTAACGGCCCCGTTTGTCTCAGAAAACTATGGGGTTGACCGCGTTAAAAGTTTTGAGGAAGGAACAAGCCGACGGCTGACGGCTGATAGCTAACATGGCAGACGATCCGAACCAGCAACTACCGCTCGACAACGTTGTCCCCGGCGGCAACATACAGCCCGTCAACATTGAAGACGAGATGAAGCGCTCGTATCTCGACTACTCGATGTCGGTGATCATCGGCCGCGCGCTGCCCGACATTCGCGATGGATTGAAGCCGGTGCACCGCCGCATTCTTTACGCGATGCACGACATGGGCGTGCTGCATAATCGCAAGCACATGAAGTGCGCCGGCGTCGTGGGCGAGTGTTTGAAGAAGTATCACCCTCATGGCGACAGCGCTGTGTACGACGCCATGGTGCGCCTGGCGCAGCCCTGGAGCCTGCGCTATCCGCTGATCGATGGACAAGGCAATTTCGGCTCGGTCGATGGCGATCCGCCAGCGGCCTATCGGTACACCGAGTCGCGCCTTACCGAAATTGCCGAGGAGTTGCTGGCCGACATCGACAAGGACACGGTCGACTTCGTCGCCAACTTCGACGACACCACGGTTGAGCCGGTTGTGCTGCCCACCCGAATTCCCAATCTGTTGGTCAACGGTTCGAATGGTATTGCAGTAGGCATGGCCACCAACATCCCGCCACACAATCTGACAGAGATTGTGGATGGTGCCATCACGCTGGTGAACAACCCTCAGGCCACGCTAGCCGACATCCTGAAGTTCGTGCAGGGTCCTGACTTCCCCACCGGCGGCTTCATTCACGGACGCAGCGGCATTATGGAGGCCTATCGCACCGGGCGCGGCCGCTTCATCATGCGCGCCAAAGCCGCCATCGAGCACGTCACCAAGGACAAAGACGCCATCATCGTCACCGAGATTCCCTACCAGGTCAACAAGGCGAACATGATCAAGCACATCGCCGAACTGGTGAACAACAAGGTCATCGACGAGATCAGCGACGTGCGCGACGAGAGCGATCGTGACGGCATGAGGATCGTTATCGAGCTGAAGCGCGGCTGCGAGCCGCAGATCGTGCTCAACCAGCTGTTCAAGCACACCTCGATGCAGGAGAGCTTCAGCATGATCTTCCTGGCCGTGGTCAACAACCAGCCCAAGGAGATGGGACTGGTGCAGGCCATCCAGCACTTCGTCGATCACCGCATCGACGTGGTGCGGCGGCGCACGGCTTATTTGCTGATGAAGGCGCGGGAGCGCGAGCACGTCCTCGAGGGCTACCAGGTCGCGCTGGACCGTGTCGACGACGTGATCCGCATTATTCGCGGCAGCGAGAACCGCGCCGATGCGCGCACCAACCTGGTCGACTACTTCACTGGCAAGACGGTCAGCGTGTCGGAAGGAAAGTCGGCGAAGACGGCGACGCTCAAAGGCGTGTCGCCCACCCAACTCACCACACCGTTTGATACGTTGCAAGCCGATGCCATCCTGGAATTGCAACTCCACCGGCTGACGCGGCTGTCGATCGACGAAATCGTGAAGGAGTTGGCCGAGGTTCGCGGACGCATTGCCGAGTACGAAACGATTCTCGGCAGCGAGAAGAAGCTGCGCAGCGTCATCGTCAAGGAACTGGAAGAAGTCAAGAAGAAGTACGGCGACGAGCGCCGCACGCAGATTCAGGACGAAGCCGCCGAGATCAACCTGGAAGATCTGATTGCCGATGAGCAGGTTGCGGTGACGGTCAGCCACTCCGGCTACTTGAAGCGCACGCCGATCTCGACCTATCGCCAGCAACGGCGCGGCGGCACCGGCCGCAAAGGCATGAGCACGCGCGAGGAGGACTTCGTCGAGTACATGTTCGTCGCCTCGACGCACGACTACATCCTCGTGTTCACCAACACCGGGCGCGTCTACTGGCTGAAGGTCTACGAGATCCCCGAGTTGAGCGCCGCGGGCAAAGGCAAAGCCATTGCGAACCTCGTGTCGTTGCAGCCGGGAGAGAACGTTCGCGCGCTGCTCACCGTCCGCGATCTGGAAGAAGAGAACAAGTACGTCTTCTTCGCGACGCGCAATGGCACGGTGAAGAAGACGCCGCTGAAGGACTTCAGCAACGTTCGCTCGATTGGCATTAATGCTATCGGCATCGAGAAAGAAGACGAGTTGGTCGCGGTGCGCTCTACCGATGGCAACCAGATCGTTTTCCTGGCGACGCACGATGGCAAGGCGATCCGCTTCGAGGAAGACGATGTGCGCCCGATGGGCCGTCCGGCCTATGGCGTACGCGGCATGGACCTGGAGCGCGGCGACTACATTGTCGGCATGGCGGTCACGCCCAAGGAGCGCAAGAAGACGAAAGGCAGCGACGATCAGGAAGCGAGCCTCATCCTCTCGGTCACCGAGCAGGGCTATGGCAAGCGCACCGACGTCGACGAGTATCGTCTACAGTCGCGCGGCGGCAAGGGCGTGATCAACGTCAAGACCACGGCGCGCAATGGCAAGGTCGTCTCCATCATGCTGGTGAATGAGCAGTCCGAGGTGATGGTGATTAGCCAGTTCGGCAAGATCATCCGCATCGACAGTAAGAACATCCGGGAATGCGGACGCTCGTCGCAGGGCGTGCGCCTGCTGCATCTGGAAGAAGGCGACCGCCTGGCGGCGGCGTCAGTAATTCCGCCGGAAGAAGTTGCGGAGAACGGCGCCGGGGAAAGCGGTGTGCTAGTGCAGTAGAGAGTACAGGGGAGATCACGGCGCGAACAACCGCGCCGTGCTTCAGTCTGCAGTTTCCTGCTGCGTCTCGATCACGTAGGTTTCGATGTTACGGCAAAAATGCAGTCCCAAATCTGTCAGCCTTCCGTTGTTCGGGTTTATTGCGCCACCGAAATCCTTCGCGACCAGTCGGAAATTGACGAGCTTTTCCTCGTCACGTTCGACCAGCGACTGTACTTGGTGTCCCAGTGCCTCCGAGCCGATCTGGGTCAGGGCACTCGTTGTCAATGATCGTCAGCAGTTCCACCCAGCTCTGGTAACCGTATTTGGTGTCGCCAAAGTTCTCGTCGATTTTTCCCTTCTTGCGAAAATCCTGGACTTCCCTTGCAAACTCCTCGAAGAGGTGGCCCTTCAGTGCAGCTTGTGCGATCTTCCCGCCGGAGACCGCCAATTGCTTGGGCCCCTCGGCGAGCATACCCGTCACGACCTCCGCGATGAATCCGAGCGGTTGCTCAAGAAAGTCAGCTATCACTTCCGGCTTAGGATCGTAAAAGAGCCGGGCATAGTCCCTTCGCTTAGCAATGTACGTTTCGTCGCTGTCCGACATTCGATGGTCCTCACGTACGACAATACCACTCCCAGAAAGCCGGCCTCTGCAGGTAGGCTTTCTGGGCCTTTGCTGAATCACTCCTCCCATTTATTCCCTCTTGCTGTTATCAGCCAGTGATAACATCTGAAGGGGGCCATAGGCTGTTTGTGCCGCAGGGCTGTATCCTCAGGAACGCAGTCGGGTCAACGGTGAGAGGAAACAAGCAATGAGTACGCTTAGAGTAGGA
>Ga0302325_10005516_pt1 | contig 28701 bp, 16 predicted proteins | sample Palsa_T0_2_FD_201948 | JGI IMG/M metagenome (GOLD analysis project Ga0302325, IMG submission 201948) | Peat permafrost microbial communities from Stordalen Mire near Abisko, Sweden - Palsa_T0_2 | ecosystem: Environmental > Terrestrial > Soil > Palsa > Peat permafrost | place: Sweden: Abisko...
TGACGGTGCGGGTTTGACCCTGCCCGACGCAGCTTGTTACAATCAAGTTGCGGGGTGGAGCAGCCCGGTAGCTCGTTGGGCTCATAACCCAAAGGTCGCTGGTTCAAATCCAGCCCCCGCAACCAATTAAATCAATAACTTAAGAAGACCCTTGAGATTTTGAGGGCGCAATAACATGCGCCCTGGAAAATTCCGCCCCGCAGCGAAGTGTCTACAAAGTTCCGAGCTGGGAACTCGCATGGGCTAGATGCGAAAAGCAATCAGCTATCCAAGCGGAATGACCGGGCTCTGGGGCATTTTTCGTGACTTATCAACCTGCGAACACTTAAAGCGCCGTCGATGAGCGCATTGGCCTGAAGTCAACAAGTGAGGCGAGCGCTACTTGTCCGTCCACTAGCAAGGACTTCTAGGGAAGCCGCGAACACTAGTGTGTTCGTCCGCGGTAATCCCCGAGTGAACAGTCTAGGCTGAAGTCTGTCCGGCATCGAGCATGTTGCTCCACCTGTAAATTCACCCAGAATGTATCCCAGGCGACATACCAATTGCCGTCGCGGAATGGGAGGATGTATGCGCTCCTCGACGTGGTGTCTTGATTTCGTTCTGTACTCGAAAAGGGGCCAGATCGCCCCAAAATAAGAATTTATAGATGCAACGATCAGGGCCGCCCAAATCCAATGTGGCTATTCGGTCACGATAAGCTGAACTTTGGATGTGTCGACCGAAGAGAGTCCGATTAATATCTCAACGGGTCCGGTCTCAACTGTCCTGTTCATCTCAGCGTCGAGAATGGAAAGTTGCTCGGGTCCCACATCAAAGCTTACAGCCTTAGATTCGTGTGGTCCGAGGTGAATCCGCTGAAAACCACGTAGTGCAATCACCGGTTGGACGATGCTGCTGATCGGGTGATGGACATACATCTGCACAACCTCGTCCCCGGCGCGCAACCCAGTATTTGTGACGGTAACGGAGACCTTGGCTGTACCGTTCCGTCCCATCGTTTCATGGTCAACTGTGAGTTCACCAATGCTGAAAGTGGTATAGCTCAGTCCAAACCCAAAGGGAAAGAGCGGCGTATTATCGTCTAAAACATAGCCCAGTCGGGCATTCGGAGTTTTGTAGTAAAAGACCGGTAACTGGCCGACATTTCTGGCAATCGTGACTGGCAGATGGCCAGAAGGATTCACATCGCCGAACAGTACACCGGCGATTGCATTCCCAGTTTCCTGACCCAGGTACCAGCCTTCTACGATCGCAGGTACCTGACGTACGAGCTGCTCGATCGCATAAGCCTTTCCATTCAACAAAACAGCCACGGTTGGTTTCGTCAGCTTGCTAATCCTGTCGACAAGTTCATTTTGGCGCCCTGGCAGCTCGATCGAATCAGAGTCGCCGTAGATCGAATACCCTGCTCCTGAATCTCCCGTGGCTTCGCGCGAAACAGTCTCATTCCCACCAAGCACAAGAATGATCACGTCTGCGGATTTTGCCGCTGTGACCGCTTCTTCCATCAGGCGCCGGTCGGTCTCTGCTGTTGGAGGTTTGTAGTTCAAGAAGCCATTTGTGTTCGGCGCGCTGTCTGGCTCTGAGATTCTGCATCCTTCTGCATAGATCACTTTGGTCCGTGGACCCACCCGCTTCTTGATCCCGTCCAGTATGGTCGCATAGTGGGCTGGCAGACCCGAATAGTCTCCAAGGCGCTCCTTGTTGGCGTTGGGACCAATGACCGCAATTGTCTTGAGGGACTCAACATTGAGAGGAAGGACACCGTTCTGATTCTTCAGCAGGACGATCGCTTCATCCGCAACTTTGCGTGCCAGCTTGCCATGATCGGCGGTGCCGACCTCTCGTGCGGCGCGGCCGGTATCTACCAGAGGATGTTCGAACAAACCAGCATTGAACTTGGCAGCAAGTACGCGGCCCACCGTCACGTCCAATTCTTCTTCTGAGATCTTGCCTGTCCGAACCGCGTCAATAAGGCTTGGGTAGGCAGAGGGCTCTGGCAATTCCATGTCTACTCCTGACCTGAATGCGAGTAGACCTGCCGCTGCCTTGTCGAGTGCCACTCGATGAATAGCGGCAAGCTGATCGATAGCGGTGTAATCAGAAACGGTTATTCCCTTGAATCCCCATTCCTTCCTCAGGACTTCCTTCAAGAGCCATGGATTTGCATTCGAAGGGATGCCGCCGAGAGTCTCGTTATACGAAGGCATCACTGCCTCAATGTGACCCTTCTTAACCGCCTGTTCAAAGGGATAGAGGAACACACTTCGCATTGTGTGCTCAGAAAAATCGCTCGGCCCGCCGTTGGTGCCGTTTTCAGGTTGCCCATGAACGAAGTGCTTTGCCGTTGCGAACACGTGATTTTCATCAAGTCTTCCTTCCGAGCCCTGCAAACCTAGAACTGCGGCTGTGCCTAGTTGACCTACGAGATAGGGGTCTTCGGAGTACATCTCCTCGACACGCCCATAGCGTGGGTCGCGACTTAGATCGAATACAGGGGCGAGAACGAGAAGGTTGCCCAGCGCTCGCTCTTCGACAGCCACGGTCGAGAACATCTGTTCCAAGAGCGCCGGATCCCAAGTGCTACCCAGGCCGACAGCTTGGGGGAAGGACGTGGCACCTTTGACGACAGCACCATGGAGCGCCTCACCATGGAACATGATAGGCACGCCGAGCCGTGTATTCTTCAGCACCCATTCCTGCAAGAGATTTCTGTTTTCCGCGCCAGCCTTAGCGTCTCCTGAAAGACCTGTAAACTCGTCGAGGAAAGCGTAAGTACCAAGTCCATTCACAAAGATTTTCTTTACAAGCGCTTCGTTCAAATGACCGTTCTCGATAGTCGTCTCTACTCGTGCGCCGGTGATGGATGGCTTAGTGATCGCGCACTCAAGCTGAGCCACTTTCTCTTCAACTGTCATTCTGCTCAGCAAGTCTCGAACCCGATCGGAAGTCGGAGCGGACGAATTTCGGTAGATCGGCTCGGCAGGTCGTTGGGGTTGGGCCGCAGCCGTGCCAACTGCGAACGAAAGGGAGATTGCGAGAATGCATCTGGTTGTCATTTGCCCACACCTTGAAGTCCATTCCGCCAAGTGGCAGCTTGATTGGAAAGTGTAGTGGCGCATTGTGCCCCTGTCAACATAATGCGCCAACATGCGCCTCATAGGCGTTCGCCATTTGAAAAAATGGCACATTGTGTTATAGTTGGCGCGGATGTAGACGAAGTTATCGAATTTGAGGGAACGAAATGGCCAAGAGCCTCACATCTCGCAAGCAGGAGTTTGTAAGGGACTCGATCTATGACGCTGCCATTGATCTATTCGCCCGCAAGGGCTTTCTTGAAACGAACATTGAAGATGTAGCGCAGGCAGCCGGCGTCTCGCGCAGATCTTTCTTCCGATATTTCACCACGAAAGATCACCTACTTGCGCACAGCATCGTGAAGTATGGAGACGTTCTGGTTGCAGCAGTTGGCGCTTCTCCCGCTGAGTCTTCCGCGCATGAAGTCATGCATGATGCAGTCGTAGCTGGCATCGAATATGCAACCTCCGAACCGAAAACTCGCCAGATCATGCAGATCACAGCTCAAAATCTGTCGGCTAGGCAGGCACATCGATCAAGGATGGTTGAAGTCGAAATTCGACTGTGTACAGCCTTCGCTGCGCGAACTAGGAATGAAACCAAAGACGATGTCAGGCCTAGAATGTTGGCATTGCTGACCCTCATGACGGTTGACCTGACCCTTATGGCTTGGCTGCATAGCGGATTCGAAGACTACCCGGCTGCGTCGAAATCCGTCATGGAGAAAATGGCGCAAGTGATGTGCGAACCCAACGACTCAGCCAAATCCCTGGTAACAGAAAAACGCAAATCAAAGTCGCCCACCGTCAAGACAAAAAGGCCGCCAAGAGGCAGGTGAGTGTGTGTTTCAATTGGACTTCGCGGAGCAGCATGCGGCTTGAATTAGGGCCGAAGCAGATTTCAGATAGATGATCTCGTCCAACGCCAGGATCCCGTCCGATCCGGGGTAGTGCATGCGACAGATCCGGTGTTCCCAGGAGGCCTCCGAAAAACTTCGCTTCGAAGAGGGAAAAGCGAGTTTAAGAATTTAAAGCGGCCTCGCCCCATTTTTTGACGCGCAGAGACTGAATCTGCTTAGCCGAGGCGAATTAAAGGTTCTGTTGCCCAGCTCCCAGACCCTGTGACTCTGATGTGATCGAGCGTCATCATTAGATCTTCTGTTAAGGCTAACGCTATTATTATCAATATATTGAAGGCCTCCCTCTCTACCATATTTCCGACGAATACGGCCACATTTCAGGTCTGATCTCAAAACCAGATCGCGCTCAATTCCTCGGCAGTTTTTCAAATGAAAAAAAGTTTCTGTGTCTATTGACAATGGCGCAATGTGCCACATATAGTTCTCATTCATGGCGCGTAGTGCCATTATTTGGCACGATGCCAATCGAAGTGGACGACTCATTACGTTCGCTTCCCGGGGCAGAAAAGAGGAGGCAAGGATGTTCAAAACATTTTCTCGAGGTCTTACTGCACCTCGGCTTGGCAGTGTCGCAGCACTTCTGGTAGTCAGCCTACTGAGTGTTTTTCTCCGTACGGCACAAGCACAGGTGTCCACGGCGTCTTTGAACGGGACTGTAATGGATAAGACGGGTGCCGTGATCCCAGGAGCAAACGTTCTCGTCCTTCAGACCGAGACCAACTTCAAGAGCGAAACCACTTCAGGGCAGGATGGTTCGTTTAGTATTTCCTCGATCCCCGTAGGCCCCTACGTTTTGAGCGTCACAAGAGATGGATTCGCGCACTACAAACAAGAGGGCATCGTATTAACCGTGGGGCAGGTTGCATCCTTTCAAATTTCCCTCACAATTGGTGCAGCCACCCAGGACATTGTAGTTACGGCGGAAACGTCCGCAGTAGAAAGCACAGACAGCACGATTCAAGATGTTGTCGAACAAAAGGTCGTCGAAGACTTGCCGCTGAATGGCCGCAATCCTGCCGCCCTGGTCTATACCGCTCCTGGAGTGACCGATGCGTTGATCAATCCTACCGGCACCAATGCGAACAGCTCTGTGGCGCCAAATGCCTCTCTGCTCGGTGAGAGCGCTCCAACCGCGAATGGGGTACGACCCGGCGGTACTTATTTCTCTCTCGATGGGGCGACCAACGTCGATCCGCTCGCCGTGGTAGGCGGTCCCTTTCCGAACCCGGACGCAACACAGGAATTCTCCGTCGTGACCGGATCCTATGGAGCACGTTATGTTTCCGCTCCAGGCGGGGCAGTCAACATCGTCACAAAATCTGGTACAAACCAAATCCATGGATCCGCATTCGAGTTTGTACGTAACGGAGCTTTCAATGCTGAAAATGCTTTTGCAACGGCGCCTGATACTTTGAAGCGCAATCAGTTTGGCTTCGCCGCCGGTGGGCCAATTCTGAGAGATAGACTGTTTGCCTTTGGCTCCTATCAGCAAACACTGATTCGGGCACAAAACCTGATTAACGGTGTAGTTGGTCTGGTGACCCCAACTGAGAACCAGCAGAAAGGTCAATTCAAGTCGGCGATAACAGGGGACATCGTGACGGTACCCATAAGTACAGTGGCAGGGAACTTGTTAAGGTACATCCCCCCACCGAACTACACGCCCCCGGGAGGGGAACTTACAAATTACAACACGACTACGCCGAACAAGACGGACAATCCTCAGTGGGTAGCAAAGGTTGACTATGATCTCGGAAAGCATCGCCTATTCGCGCGATACTTTGCGAACCATCAAAACACCCCTGCTGATCCAATGGAAGCCAGCAGCCAAACAGAAAGTGGCTTTAATGTGCTGACCGCATCTCCAGGTAACGAAGGCAAGTGGGACACCTTTGCTCTGGGAGATACATGGAGCCTTAAATCGTGGGTGGTCGATGCGCGAGCCTCCTATGTGAAGGCAAATGTCGCTCAAACGACAGCATCAGACCTCGACTCCCTCAATATTGCGGCCCTTGGAGCTACTGGCGTAAGTGTTGGCACACAACCCACACTGCCCACGTTCTATGCATTCGGTTCACTGTTTGTCTCCGGGGGCACGCCTTCGAAAGAGACGACGACGAGTTGGGATTACAGCGTCGATGTCCTTCATTCGTTTGGGAAGCACGAACTGGGTTTTGGAACAGATTTTCGATTTGTCGCTCTGAATCAAGCGAGTTTGGAAGGGCAGAATCCCAGTTATGTCTTCGCGGGTCTCCATACCCTCTTTCTGGGCCCTGGCCCCCTGGACAATAACGGTTTTGCCGACTTCCTTGAGGGCTATCCTTTCGAGGATCTCCAAGGTGATGGCACGTTTTCTTCAGTGAATGGGCATCTTTTCGGTCTCTACACGCAAGACAAATATCGGGCAACGAACCGGCTGACGGTTACGGGCGGTCTTCGTTGGGATCCTTACTTTCCCTACACTCCCAAGAACAACCAGATAGACTGCTTCAATCCTGGTCAGCAGTCACAGGTATATACCAATGCTCCCAAGGGGCTGATTTATCCAGGGGATCCCGGCTGTAGCAAAGGGGGTACTTCCGCGAAGTACGGTCTGATACAGCCCCGTTTGGGTTTGGCTTACCGGCTCGACAGCGCAGGAAACTCAGCGATCCGCGCTGGGTATGGGCTCTATTCTACCCAGTTCCAACTCGAGAGTCTCAACGGGTTCTCAGCGCCTCCCTTTGTGCGCAGCTTCCTCATTGAGAACATTCCTTTTGGGTTCCAGAATATTGATGCCCCATGGACTTCGATAGGACAACCGGATCCGTTTGCTGCAGGATTTCATGACGCCAACTATAAACCTCCCTCGGACGTGAGCTTTGCCGCCGCGGAATCGATCGGCTTCGCCGATTCAGCGATCGATAAGAACTTTCAGCCTGCTTACACCCAACAGTGGTCTCTGTCGTTGCAACATGCTTTTACTCGTTCCGACAGCATGGAAATTGCATACATCGGAACTGAGGGTGTCCACATCGCCCAGAGCTACGATGCCAACCTTCCGGTCTATAACGGCAACGCTAAGAGCCCTGGTGCAACTCGCCCATACGGCTCAGAAGGTCTGACTCAAATCCTCACGCTGGTCAGCAACTCGACTTCAAACTACCATGGCCTCAACGCAACCTATCGTCATCACGGTGCAGGCGGCCTTGACTTAATGTCCGCCTTCAACTGGTCGAAGTGCTTGGACGATGGCTCGCAGCCGGCCGTGACGAGCGGCCTCTTTGGGGCAACGGGCGAGAGCAACAATCTGGTTGCCAATGGCGCGTATCTTCCTCATGCGCGATATGGTCGGTGTGACTTCGATCAGAATCTCACTTCCCGTACGACGCTCGTCTGGAGTCTGCCGGCTCTCAAGGGTGAGAGCAACTTAGTACGCACCGTGGCTGGATCGTGGACCATGAGCGGTCTTGTCGTAGCCGACGCAGGACAACCGTTTAGCGTAACTGACGCTGCAGGCCTTTCAGAGACCGGGCTTAATCTCGACCTGGCGAATAGAGTTCCCGGTGTTCCGGTTTATTTGAATGGAAAGCTCAACATTGCAGCATTCACCAACAACGCGCCCGGAACCTACGGCGACTCCGGTCGAAATAGTTTTCGTTCGCCAACCTATGTTCATGTGGATCCAGCCATCATGAAGTCGTTCCCCATTTTCCCGGATAAGGTTCGTCTCCTATTCCGCGCGGAAGCCTTCAACGTCTTTAACCATCCCAACAAGTATCCCCCAGCTTCAGAATTCAATACACCGAGTACCTTCGGATTGACTACTGCTGCCCGTGATCCTCGCATTCTCCAGCTTTCGATGAAACTCTCGTTCTGACTGGGTCTACGACCATCTCCACAAGCCAGATCCAATCCGAGCGTTAGGCATGTGGATGACGTTCAGCCCGTGGCCCGAGAGACCAGCAGATCCTAGCGGGAGTACGATGGCAACGACTCACGTACAACCTTCAAAGCCAAGTAAAGTGGATGCCACCAGGGATTTATGCAAAAGGAGAGACGATGAATGCATGGGAGCGGTCAGTTGCGAAGGCCTGGAAAGCGGTCGCCATTCTGAGTATTGGATTGTTCAGTGCCGGTTCTCAATCGGCGCACTCCCAGCAGGCTAGCGGGGCTCCAGTGGTAAGCACAGCGGACCCGATCGATGTCATGTTGAAGGAGCCTTTCATCGACATCGACGAATGGCGCGACAAGCCGATTCGTCATCGGTATGTGCATGGCGGTTTCAAAGGAAGTGATGCGCGCTTCTCTTTTTACTTCCCGTCAAAAGAAAAATACCAAGGACGTTTCTTCCAGCACATTACCCCAGCTCCCGGCGGCGAAAATCTAGAGCAACACGCCACGGGAATCGAAGATCAAATCAGCTTCGCCATTGAGAGCGGCGGTTACTTCATCGAGACGAACGAAGGCGGTCCTTCGGCAATGATGAACCCTTCAGTTTCCGGGTATGTAGTGAATGCTGCTTCTGCTAAATATTCCAGAACGGTTGCCGCAGAGATGTACGGACCTGGCAGGATCTACGGCTATGCCTGGGGTGGAAGCGGCGGCGCTTTCAAGACCATAAGCGGATTTGAGAATACCGACGCTTGGGATGGAGCAGTGCCTTACGTCATCGGTTCTCCAATGGCCATTCCAAGCGTTTTCACGGTCCGCATCTATGCCATGCGAATGCTATGGGACAAGTTCCCGTCGATTCTTGATGCTGTAGAGCCCGGAGGAAGCGGGGATATGTATCGAGATCTCAATCCGGAGCAGAAAGAGGCTCTTCAAGAAGTGACTCGAATGGGTTTTCCACCCACAGCTTGGTTCAATTACAAGACCTTAGGTGAGGGGGCATTCCCCATACTATTCAATCTGGTGCGCGCTCAAGATCCAACCTATTTCAAAAGTGATTTCTGGACAGTTTCCGGCTATCAAGGCACGAATCCGCCAAAGTCGCTGCAACAGGCCCGAGTTCAGCTGAAAACGAAAATTACGAAGATCATTTCGACCGGCAAGGGTGATGAAGCACCGAAAGCTCGCGCGGGTGTTGACACGGCCTGGAATCAATTTCAAGCTGACGCGCCTTACGTGTTTGAGGTTGAGAGCGTTCCAAGCGAAGCTTTGCGCGATGCATTCATGCTGATTCAAAGTGGCGAAGGTGCAGGCAAAGATGTGGCGATCGCAAAGATCGTTGGCAATACCGTCGTACCCGGCGTGAATCCATTCGCAGGCGATAATACGCAGCTGTTGAAATCGATCAAGGTAGGGGATGAAGTGCAGATCGATAACTCCGACGCTCTGGCAGCGCAGTACTACCACCGCTACCAGGTTCCTACACCGGACTTCTATGTTTGGGACCAGTTTCGCGGCTCTGATGGGAAGCCGCTTTATCCACAGCGGCCAAAACTGATAGGCCCGATGATCACATACGGCGGAGCAGGATCTCTTCAAAGTGGCAAATTCAAAGGGAAGATGATTGTCGTCGAGAGCCTCATGGATCAAGATGCACTGCCATGGCAGGCTGATTGGTACCGCACCAAGGTGAAGGAGAATCTGGGGCCGCAGCTGGACGCCAACTTTCGCCTCTGGTTTACGGACCATGCAGTTCACGGAGATGAATATCCGCCAGTCGATCCTACCAGGGTAGTGAGTTATCTCGGGGTGTTGTACCAGGCTCTTCGCGACGTGAGCGCGTGGGTAGAAAAAGGGGTGCCACCTCCTCCCAGTACGAGCTACAAGGTGGTGGATGGTCAGATCGTGGTCCCGAAAACGGCGTCTGAGAGGCGCGGCATTCAACCGGTTGTGTCGGTAACGGCTAACGGAGCGGTTCGCACCGAGGTGTCGGTCGGGAAGCCAGTCAAATTTTCAGCGACGATCGAACTACCGCCGAACACTGGGAAGATTGTTGGTGCGGAGTGGGATTTTGAAGGGGAAGGTACCTATCCCGTAGTACAGCAGTTGTCAGAGGGCAAATCGAATGATTCGGGATCGCAGGTCACTCTGACTACGTCTCACAGCTTTTCCAAACCCGGCACATATTTTCCAGTTCTGAGGGCATCTTCACAGCGGGAAGGGAACGCCTCAACGGTATTCGCGAGAGTGCAGAATTTGGGTCGAGTACGAGTAGTGGTCCGCTAGCCGGATCGCCAAGGTGCTTCTCAATACGCGTCAGGCAATCCAAGAGCGTTCAGAGAACAGCGGAGATTGATCAATGCAGCATTTCCTGAGACGGCCCCTTACGTTTTTCTTGCTGATGCTGCTGTGCGTCTCAGTCGCCAGCAGCGTCAGCTACGCGCAGCCCACTGTCGATGCCAAGGATGTCGAGCAATGGGGTGTTGAAGAGATTTCACTTCATTCAAACCGAAAATACCAAAATCCATTTAGCGATGTTCAATTGCAAGGGAGATTCACGTCGAAGGATCAAGTGGTCAGCGTAACGGGCTTTTACGATGGGAATGATACTTGGCGCATTCGTTTTATGCCGGAACATCAAGGCTCCTGGACATTCACAACGATTTCGAATGATCCTCAGTTAAATGAACGATCGGGCAGCTTCCATGTTTCGGCACCATCCCATGCAAATCACGGGCCGGTGCGTGTGGCAAAGACATTTCACTTTTCCTACGCCGATGGCACACCTTACTTCCTGCTCGGAACCACCCTCTACAACTGGTTGAATCGGGATGAGGAACTGCAAGATGAGACTCTGAAAACGCTAGGCAAGAATCCATTCACCAAGATTCGTTTCGGTCTCTTTCCTAAATGGTATGAATTCAACAGAGTTGAGCCGACCAATTATCCGTATGTCGAGACCGCGCCGCTCAAGTTTGATCTCGATCGATTCAATCCTGAGTTCTTTCAACATGTTGAGCGACGTTTGGCGGATCTGCAGCGATTAGGTATCCAAGCGGACATCATACTGTTTCATCCTTACGATCATCTGGGCTTCGCCACGATGGACGCTCAACACGACGACGCTTATATCCGGTATGTGGCAGCGCGATTCTCGGCATTCGAGAACGTTTGGTGGACGATGGCGAATGAGTACGATCTTTTCGATCCAACCATGACTCCCGGACAGAAGACCAAAGACTGGGATCGCATGTTTCAAGTGCTCGAGAAGAGTGACCCATATGCGCATCTCCGAGGGATTCACAATATTGTCACCTGGTATGACCACTCGAAGCCCTGGATCACACACGCGATCATTCAGGATGGAACGGGACATCCTGCCCGTAGATTGGCCGCCGCCCGTTCACGCTATCGTAAGCCCACCGTCGTGGATGAGTACGGCTATGAGGGTGACAATGGCCAGGATTGGGGAAATCTCTCTGCCAAAGAAGAGCTCAGCCGTCACTGGGATATAACGATGGCCGGCGGTTATGGGTCGCATGGGGAAACGTATGTTCATCCTGGCGGAGTCTTGTGGTGGGCTTCGGGTGGTGAGCTTGACGGAGAAAGTCCAGTGAGGCTTGGATTTCTCAAATCCATCATGACAGATGCGCCTTTTCAGGACCTCTCGCCGGCGCCGGATGTTGTCCGTGGCGGAACTGCTCTGGCTCTCAAGGGACAGTACTACCTTATGCAAATCAAAGCTCCGTCGATGGGCCTTGGCCAGTCCAAAGAAATCGATCTCGAAGGTGACGGTCCGTACCAGGTAGATCTGATTGACCCGTGGTTGATGAAAGTCTACAAACTCGGATATACCCGTGGAGGCTTGCAGGCCTTTAAACCGGTGATGATGCCGTGCCTGCTTCGTTTCACCAAAATGACCACCGGTATCGAGGCCAAACTGGTGAGCGACAACGTTCAACCGTTGCTTGCGAAATGGGTTGGCGACCCCACTACGGAAAAGCCTCCAACGACTGTACCGATTACAGAGGTCCCGGAATACTATTCCTCTGAATTCACTCTCGCTGAACTGCTAGATGATCCGAGAACCAAAGCGCTTCTGGATGAGGACCTGCCGAAAGTCCCCACCAGAGGCGTGGTTCGCGTACTGACGGTAGAACAGCTCGCTCAATACTTCGGAGGTGGCAGCAACGCTGCGAAGATGAGCGCATTTATCGAGGCTTTAAAAAAGATCCCGGTTGAACAGAAGTAGGCGTTGTCGATAAGGCACTTAAAACTGTGTTGCAGTAGCAGCGGGTCCAAATGAGAGGATTTCCAGACTATGAACTACCTAAAGTCCACGATTTGCTTGCTCTTGTTCTTCGCAGTGAGCGGTGAGGCGCAAAAGTCATCGTTGCCGCAGATTCGCCAGAACGGCGAGGTGAAACAGCTTTTCGTGGACGGCAAGCCATTCATCATGCTGGCAGGCGAACTCCACAATTCCAGTGCTTCCAGCATCGAATACATGGTACCTATCTGGGATCGACTGTCTGCGCTTCATCTGAACACGGTGATCGGTACTGCGAGTTGGGAACTAATCGAACCTGAAGAAGGTAAGTTTGACTTTTCTCTTGTCGATGCCCAAATAAAAGAAGCGCGGCAGCGCAAGATGCGGCTGGTGCTGATCTGGTTTGCTACGTGGAAGAACGCCGGCTCCAGTTATGTCCCATACTGGGTTAAAGCAGACCGGAGGCGCTTCCCGCCGATGGTACTAAAGATTCGCTCTGACGGTGGGCTCGCGACTTACCTGGCGAAGAGCATGGAGCAACAGGGTACCGGACCGCTGACTCCGTTTGGAAAAGAGACGCTTAAGGCAGATGCCCGAGCATTTCGTGCTCTCATGAAGCACCTCAAAGAGGTCGATCCGCAGCACACCGTTGTCATGATGCAAGTAGAAAACGAAATGGGCAGCGTCGGGGACAGCCGTGATCGTTCTTCCCTCGCGGAAGCTGCGTGGGCCGCGCCGGTTCCGACTGAGTTGATGAACTACCTGGCAGAACATAAATCCACATTGTTGCCGGAAATGCAGAAGCTCTGGGAGAAAAATGGTTTCAAACAAGAAGGCAGTTGGGAAGAGGTGTTTGGTAAAGATGAGTGGGCTGATGAGGTCTTCATGGCCTACTACATGGGCCGGTACGTCAATGCGATTGTGACAGAGGGTAAGGCAGAGCTTAACGTTCCAATGTATGTCAATGCCTGGCTTGGACCTTCACCCAAGGCAGAACTGCCGGGTCAATGGCCTAGCGGTGGGCCCGTCACGGGTGTGATGGATATTTATCGAGCCGCTGCTCCGTCCATCGATCTGTTCGCGCCTGACATCTACAGCCCCGATTTCAAGGCCATTTGCGCTCTTTACACACGGTCCGGAAACCCCTTATTCATTCCTGAAGCGCAAGACAGGGTGGGAAATCTGTTTTGGGCGCTCGGCCATTATGCTGCTCTTGGCTGGTCCGTGTTCGGAGTAGAAGATCTTAGTCCGGAAGGGCAAGTCGCGCAGGCCTACAAATTACTTTCTGAAACGCTGCCGCAAATTTCCGAATGGCAGGCAGCGGGTAAAGTGAATGCCATTTTGGTCTCGGAAGGGGACAAACCTGAGCCCGTGATTTTGGGAGGATACAAGATCACGTTGACAGGCGGAATGGGTTTTGCAGCACAGGATACAAAGGCTGATTCGGGACCAGAAATGGCCGGTGGCGTGTCTCTTGGATCACGCGCCATGGCTAATGACAAGCGGCCTTTCGCTATTGTGATCAACACGGCTCCAGACGAGTTCTTATTCATCGGGTCTAACGGAGACCCTAACTTTATGGTCGCTTCCGGTTCCGGCAAAGTGATTATCTCTTCGAAGGATGAGGGGCACTACGAACATGGAACGTGGATTGCTGGGCGCCGAATCAACGGGGACGAAGTATATTCCTCGGGCCTTCCCAAGGCAAAGATCGGAATGTTGAAGGTGAGGCTGGTCCATATTGAATAAATCGTTGAATGGCCTCACCGGTAAACTGATTTGAGACTAGGCCATCACTAGAATGGATCGGCAATCTGGAGTGTCAGACTGCGATGCCCAACGTGTCTCAAAAATCGAGAATTCAACAAAGATGAATGAGTCAGGACTGAGACATGAAAATTGCAGATAAGGTAGTCGTCGTTACAGGGGCAGGCAGCGGAATCGGGCGCGAACTCGTGCTTCTCCTGCTCTCCAAGGGGGCACAGGTTGCTGGGGTCGATCTAAACGAAACGTCATTACACGAAACAGCGGACCTCGCCAAAGGCTTTGAGGGACGGTTCGCCGGATTTGTTGCAAGTGTCACCGATAGATCAGCGATCGAAGCGTTGCCTGGGCAAGTGATTGAGTATTTCGGCAAAGTAGATGGTGTCATCAATAACGCCGGTATTATTCAGCCCTTCGTCAGGTTGAACGATCTCGATTATGGAACTATTGATCGTGTATTTGACGTGAACTTCTTCGGTGCTTTATACGTGACCAAGGCTTTCCTACCTCATCTACTGATCCGGCCAGAAGCCCACATCGTGAATCTCTCCAGCATGGGAGGCTTCGTTCCAGTGCCTGGCCAAACAATTTACTGCGCAGCGAAGGCGGCTGTAAAACTTTTGTCCGAAGGTCTGGCCTCAGAACTCCTTCAAACTAAGGTGCGAGTGACGATTGTGTGTCCTGGCGCCGTAGCAACGAATATTCGAGAGAACTCCGGTATAGCCACTCCGACGACAACCTCGCATAGCAGAGGAAGTAGCGCGCTCCCAGCGGCCGAAGCGGCGCAGATCATTGTCCGCGGCATCGAGCGAGATGCCTATCATGTCTTCGTGGGAAGTGATGCAATGTTGATGGACAAGTTCTATCGAATTAGCCCCGCTCGCGCGGCGCGTGCAATCGCCAACAAGATGCGTACACTCCTATCGGCATGATCAAGAGAACTCGAAGCGTGTTTAGGGAACTCGGTGAGGGTGTGGTAGCTCGGCCCAATCCCACTTGGCCGTTCGAATGGGCGCTGTCAACTAGAGACAAAAGTGATGTTTGTGGCTTTAACTCGCGATTTTGACGCGTCGTGCGCGGACTAGTACATTGGGCTTTGTTCTTGGAGTGAGATCATCTTCAGAATGAGTTGAGTTAGGCCGGTCGGAAATGAAACGAGTGAGATTGGTAAACACCTGATTTGCCACGGCAACTAAATCCTTACAATCTCCTCTATACCACGACATGATGGCGACGTTCATGACAGTCAGGGTCAGGCTGGCCAGCAAACGTGGCTGAACATCAAAATTGGAGATGCTGTTGAGTCGCGTAGCAAAGGCTGCTGCCAGGTTATCCTCGACTTCCCGCATCCTTGAGGTATGAGCTTGTCTGGCCGAAGCGCTCCGTTCAGCTATCTCGATCACTTGACGAGTGTGCGAATGTCCAGATGCCCCCCTGGCGATAGTTAAGACCGTCTCCCGCACCACCTGGAGAGGCGTGAAGGTTGCCGGGCAGGTTGTAACTGCTGCTTTCAGCACATCTCCATAGTGGACTACGTTGTGCGCTAGCAAATCATCTTTACTTGCAAAATAGCGAAAGAAGGAACGCCGCGACACGCCAGCCGCAACTGCTACCTCCTCGACGGTGGTTTCATCGAAGCCCTTCACCGCAAACAGATCGATGGCGGCATCGTAAATTACGTTTCGAACCAGTTCTTGTTTACGGACCTTAAGAGATTCGTTAATCACTCTAGCTCCCAACCTTGTATAGCAGCGATCGTTCCGTTTCCGGGGTTGTGCCCCAGCGATGAAGCCTTGGACTGGGGTTCGGCATGACGAAGTCCTAAACCCCTAACGGCGTCAAGCTCTCGCCGCCCATGTCGGTCGATTGGACGTCAATAGGCTACGGGACGACAGTCTGGAGGGGGCGGACATCGCTTTACAAAATATTACAGCACATTATGTTGACGATGGCACTGCGCGCCAGATATATTCCTTGCATTGGCACGAAGTGCCATTATCTCCAAGGGAAGGGTATCACCATGAAATTACTGATTTTGACAGTCGTTCTGGCGTTCACTTCGGTCGCTGCATATGGGGCAGATAACGCATCCATCGGCGGCAAATGGAATATTCACAGCAACATCGCAGGGAATGAAAGCGATAGCGTCTGCACACTGACCCAAAAAGATACAGACCTGACCGGGACGTGTAAGACGGATCAGGGGGAGTCCCAAGCAAGCGGGAAGGTCGACGGCAACAAAATCTCATGGTCTTACAAGTCTGACTACAACGGGTCTCCTCTGACAGTTAAGTACAGTGGAACCTTCGATTCGGCAGCGAACAAGATTACGGGGTCGGTCACCGTCGAGGAATTTGGCGTGGACGGGGACTTCACGGCTACGTCAGCAAAGTAAGCGACAGAACCGGCTGGGAGCACTTTTCATCTCTCTTTACTGCCGCTCGCCTCGCGGCGCAAAGTTCCCGCTCAGGGAAACGTTTCGTCATCTTGGCGGGGTCAATTCATGTGGGAACTTTGATCGAATGGCTTCGTCCGGGCGGGAGCAAGGAACTTCTAACTCCGCGAAGAAGTGAATTTTGGCGTTTGCGTAAATGTGTGACTGACATGAATCTGACAGCTGAGAAGTCGACGCTGAATGTATTGGCCTGCGGGTCAGCAATCGCCTTGCTCGCGATTTCGGGGGCAGCAACGTTCGCTCAGGGGTCATCTCCGTCGACGCCGCCTATTCACTTGCCTCTATCGGGACGCCAGTCCGGCGGGGTTAGTGTCCGCCAGAGCGCTCCAATCCCATCCGGTGCAAGCACTAGCGTACAAATTCAAGTTCCGGGCGGCTACTCCGGAAGTATTCAGTCTACGGATGCCATTCCAGAGACGGTTGACCTGACGCTGTCAGAAGCCATCCGCAGAGGGTTGCAGGCGAATCTCGGAATTGTTAACTCAAACATTGCTCTTCAGGAATCGGTGGCCGAACGTCTGGGAACCCGCAGCGAATTGCTACCAAACATCAGTCTGAATGCCTCAGAGAATGCCTCCAAAGTGAATCTTGCGGCCGAGGGCTTTAGTTCCAGTGCATTTGGCATTTCATCGGCGTTTCAATTTCCAACGACTGTTGGCCCGTTTCACTACTACGACCTTCATGGGGCTCTTCAACAGAGTGTGTTGAACGTCACTGCGATTCGGAATCTGCAAGCACGCAAGCAGGCTGTCGAAGCCGACCTGCTCCAATCGCGCCAAGCCAGAGAAGAAGTCGTTCTTGCCGTCACAGGAGTCTATCTGCAACTCATGGCTGACCGTGCGCTGCTCGACAGGCAACAGGCAGAGGTGGCCTACGCGGAGGCCAGTTATAAACAGGGCCGGGCACAGGCGGATGCGGGAAACAAAGCGGAGATCGAAGCTACCCGGAGCTTGGTGGAATATCAGACGGAACAGCAACGCTTGCGCTCGCAACAAGGAGAAGTTGAGAAGCGGCAGATTCAGCTTGCCCGTCTGATAGGGCTCCCGCCGGGAACTCATATTCAGCCGCGGGAGCAACTGGCAGCATTATCGGCAGAAGGGTCCACTCCTTTGCAACTCGTCCAGCTGGCGTGGTCACAAAGATTGGATCTGAAAGGGGCTGAGGCTCAGCTCCACTCGGCCGAAGAGGCCAGAAAGGCCGCTTCGGCTCAACGCCTGCCTTCTATATCGATCAGTGGAACATACGGCATTCAGGGAACCAACCCGAACCATGGGGCGTCTGTCTTTCAGTCTTCCGCGTCGTTGAACATTCCGATATTCCAGGGTGGGCGCATTGAAGCCGATACTGCTGAGGCGGACGCGGTCCTGAAACAAAGAAGAGCTGAATTGGCGGACCAGCGTAGTGCGATCGAAGCCGACGTACGCACTGCCTATATCGATCTTCAAGTTACGTACGATCAGGTCGCTCTTGCCGAAAGCAATCGCAAGCTCGCGACGCAGACTCTTCAGCAGTCGCAGGATCGGTTTGCGGTCGGTGTTGCAGACTCGGTTGAGGTCGTGAACTCCGAAGAGTCGCTGGCTGCGGCAGATCACGACTATGTCAACAGCCTCTTCTCCCAGCACATTGCCCGCATTACGTTGGCGCATGCCATGGGAGAAGCGGAGAGAGATGTGACGGATCTATTCGAGAGGAAAGCGCCATGAGTACTCAGGTTGAGAATGCAGAAACAACAATCCCGGATCAGCCGTTATCGATTCCGGAGACCGCTGCTCCGCCTCGGCGACGCAAGAATAAAGCTGTCCTTGGGATCATTGCATTACTGATTATCGCGGTCGCTGTAGGCTGGTACCTTTATTCCCGTGGCTCAGAGGACACAGATGACGCACAGGTAGATTCACACTTAATCCCCATCGCATCCCGGGTCGATGGCACCGTGCAATCCGTAGCCGTAGAAGACAATCAACAAGTCAAAGCGGGAACCCTCTTAGTCCAGTTGGACCCGAGTGACTACCAAGTAGCTTTAGATCAGGCGAAGGCCCAGTACGATCAGGCTGCTGCTCAATTGAGTGCCAGCGGTCCAAATCTGCCCATCACGCGAATCTCGAATCAGTCCGACCTGATCTCAGATACCGCGGACGTAACATCAGCCCAAGCTGCGGTGGAGGCCGCGCGTCACGATCTCGCGGCTTCGATAGCAAAGCTAAAGGAATCGCAAGCAACCAATGAACGCGCACAAGCAAACTTCCAGCGCTACCAGGCACTACTGGATAAGAAGGAGGTTTCACGCGCCGACTACGACCAATACAAAGCTACCGCAATAGCCCAACTTCAGACTGTGGCAGCAAACCAAGCCGGGGTCGATTCATCCGAAAAGATCGTGGATCAGCGACTCGCCCAGCTAGACCAACACAAAGCCAAACTACAGCAAACGCGCAGCAGCGCTCCTTTGCAACTTGCAATCCGAGAGGCAGACATCAAGAGCCAGCGTGCAAACTCGGAAGCTTCCCAAGCCTTGTACGACAAAGCAAAGCTCAATCTCAAGTACGGACAAATCGTTGCGCCAGTGGCGGGTGTGGTGACAGAACGCAGCGCTGAACCGGGCGCCAGAATTTCGACTGGCCAGCAGTTGCTGATGATTGTGGAGACCGACGATCTCTGGGTTACAGCCAACTTCAAAGAGACGCAGCTCGCACGTATGCATCCAGGACAGCGGGTCAAAGTGTATGTAGATGCGCTACGACAAAACTTCGAGGCAAAGGTAGAGAGCATGCCGGCAATCACGGGTTCCCGGACGAGTGTCCTTCCGCCCGAAAACGCTACAGGCAACTACGTCAAGGTGATCCAGCGAATGCCCGTGCGTATTCGGTTTAATGCCGGGCAGAAGGACCTCGATAAACTGCGTCCTGGCATGTCTGTTGAGCCTAAGGTCTATGTGGAGTAGTCGTGGCTGAAGCGATGGCACTTGCATTGCCGGTATCTACAACGCGCCCGGCTATCAACCCGTGGATCATCGCTATGACTGTGACGCTTGCCACGTTCATGGAAGTGCTCGACTCCTCGATCGCGAACGTCGCACTTCCACACATGGCGGGAACGATGGGTGCGAGTCCCGAGGAAAGCACATGGGTCATCACCAGTTACCTGATCGCGAGTGCGATCGTGCTCCCAATGAGTGGTTGGCTTTCAAACGTGATTGGGCGGAAACGCTTCTATATGTCTTGCGTCGCACTTTTTACGGTCAGCTCGCTCCTATGCGGCTTTGCTACCAGCTTGCCAATGATGATCGTGTTCCGGATCATTCAGGGGCTTGGCGGGGGTGGCCTTGGCCCAACCGAACAAGCGATTCTAGCCGACACCTTCTCTGCGAAACAGCGTGGGATGGCATTCGCAATGTATGGCATGGCTGTCGTCGTTGCCCCGGCTATTGGGCCGACGTTAGGCGGGTGGATTACTGACAATTATAACTGGCACTGGATTTTCTTTATCAATGTTCCGATTGGCGTCCTATCTCTAACGTTGACCAATCGTGTCGTACATGACCCGATTTACCTCAAGAATCTGTTGCGTTCAAATAAGCGAGTTGATTACATCGGTATGGGTCTGATCGTGGTAGGCGTTGGCTTTCTGCAGTTCGTGCTCGATAAGGGGGAGCAGAAGGACTGGCTGTCGTCGCAAACAATCGCGGTATGCCTGGTCGTATCTGTGGTCGCCCTCGTCGCTCTCGTCATCAACGAACTCCGCCACGAAGATCCCATAATGGATCTTCGGCTATTGAAGAATAGAAATTTCGCGACGGCGATCATCTTCAGCTTTGTGTTGGGCATGGTTCTCAACGGGAGCACGATTCTGCTTCCGCAGTTTCTTCAAAATAGTCTTGGATACACGGCAGGGCTCGCGGGGCTCGCACTGTCGCCCGGCGGAATAGCGTTGGCCGTCATGATGCCGGTCGCGGGTATCCTCGCACAAGAATTTGATCCTCGCATTATCATCTCGATCGGATTCGCGTGCACTGCTGCAGGACTGTTTCACGTGACAGGGATCTTTTACGGGATCGACTTTGGCACCTTGGTCTCGTACCGAGTTATCCAGGTGATAGGCATCCCATTGATTTTCATTCCGATTAGCACGTTGAACTACGTAGGCGTACCGCGGGAGAAATTCAATCAGGTTTCAGGAATCAGCAATTTCACTCGCAACGTGGGAGGCGCCATCGGAGTGTCTCTTCTCAGCAATTTCATTACGCAACAGCGCCAGATTCAGCGCACGAATCTCACTGCACACACGAATAATGGCAATCCATTTTTTGTGCGAATGCTCAACGGGATGTCTCACAACCTTGCGTCCATGGGCGTGGGTTCAGCTGAAGCATCTCATCGGGCGATTGCGCAGCTTTCAGCACAGGTGGATTTGCAGGCAAGCGTCCTCGCATTCAAGAACGCATTCTGGGTTCTGGGATTCGTGGTTGTACTTTTAGTTCCGCTCCCGTTTATCATGCGGCGCCCTAGCGCGCAGGAGACAGCTGCCGCCGCGGAGGCGCACTAGCGAGGAACACAAGTCTTTGATTCAAGACTGCCCATTTTGGCTGGCCAGCGAAGGTCATTTAAGGATGTAAACAATGAAGAACCTCTTTCGAGTACCGAACCAGATGAAACTGTTCTTAACCGCAGCGCTAGTGCTGTCTGCTTCACAAGTTTTCGCTGAGTTGACACCCCCTCGTGTCTTACTCTCCGCGGACGACAATTGGAAGTTCGTGCTTGGGGATCCTGCTGGAGCGGATTCAATTACCTTTGACGATCAACGCTGGCGGACAGTCTCGGTTCCACACGACTGGAGTATAGAAGCGCCGCCTGACCTGAAGAACACGACGGGTAGCGGCGGGGGATATTATCCTGCCGGGGTTGGTTGGTACAGGAAGGTCTTTACCGGCGACGCCAATTGGAAAAACAAACGCATAAGTCTCGAGTTCGACGGTGTCGCGGGCGATACGACCGTCTATCTGAACGGACAGAAACTTGGCATCCATCCGTGTGCCTACACTAGTTTCCGCTTCGACATTACTTCCCAAATCAACTTGTCGAAGACCAACGTCATCGCCGTACGCGTAGACAACGCTGAACAGCCCGCGAGCCGGTGGTACAGCGGATCGGGCATCTATCGGCATGTTCGCGTCGTCATCACAGAGCCCATTCATGTGTCGCCTTGGGGAGTATTCGTGAGCACCCCCGAGGCCACACCTTCCTCTGCCAAAGTTCTGATAAGCACTCAGGTATCCAACGACGACACTGAAGCCAGTGAAGTCTCGATCAATACGATCGTCAGGAATCCGGCGGGATCCAAGTGCGGCGGAGCCACTACGCACATGAGCCCGAAGCCGGGACAGTCGACAGAGGTGGCTCAGACGGTTACTCTCAACCAACCATCTCTGTGGTCGCCGATGAGCCCCCACCTCTACCACGCCATTACGCGCATCATGAGAGGCGGCAAAGTAATAGATGAAGTCGAGACTCGATTTGGCGTGCGGTCGCTGACGTGGTCCGTGGAAAAGGGATTCTTGCTAAATGGTACCTCTATCAAATTGGCCGGTGGGAGCGTTCATCAAGACAACGGCCCGCTTGGAGCGGCTGCGTTTGATCGCGCTGAGGAGCGCAAGGTTCAATTGCTCAAAGCAGCTGGTTTCAACGCAGTTCGTACGGCGCACAATCCTCCTTCGCCTGCTTTCCTCGATGCGTGTGATCGCCTAGGACTGCTCGTTCTGGATGAGCCGTTCGATGTCTGGACAGTCAGTAAACGTAAGTACGACTATGCAAGATTTTTCCATGATTGGTGGCAACAGGACATCGATTCGATGGTGAAGCGGGATCGAAACCATCCGTCCATCATTCTGTGGGGCATCGGCAACGAGATACCCGAAGTGTGGACACCAGAAGGAGCGACACTTGCGAAAGAAATCGCCACTCGAGTGCGCGGGCTTGATTCAACGAGACCACTCACCCAGGCATTTCCGGGAGCGACCTACGGGCCGAATCCAGACGCTGCGATTGCACAGGTTGACATCGCCGGCTACAACTACAACTTAGCCCAGAACCAATCGGAAGATCACGGACGCGTGCCGAATCGTATCATGATGACCACGGAGTCGCTCCCTGCTGACGCGTTCGAACAATGGGAGCTTGTGCACGATCACCCGTACATTCTCGGTGAATTCGTTTGGACAGCTCAAGATTATCTGGGTGAATCGGGAATTGGTGCCTGGAGCTACGGCGAGCCCAAGCAGGTTGCCCAGATGGGACAGATGAAAAGCTACATGCGCGTCTATATGGCCAAGATGGGTGCCGATGGAAAGAATCCAATGGCGCCCTTTCTGAACGGCCAGCCAAATAGCCCAATCGCTCCCGGCTTTCCATGGCACGGCGCTTATTGCGGTGATCTTGACCTGACAGGATTCAGAAAACCGTGGTCATACTACCGTGACATCCTTTGGAACGGTGGCGATCGCGTTTTCGCGACCGTGCGCTTGCCTGAACCCGAGGGGAAAAAGATTCTTGCGCCAGGTTGGAGCGTCTATCCCACGCTACCTAGCTGGACCTGGCCAGCAGAGGACGGTAAGCCGCTGACAGTGGATGTTTACTCCGGCACTGAAAGCGTAAGGCTCTATTTGAACGACAAGCTGATCGGCGAAAAACCCTCAGGTCGCGATCAGAAATTTCTGGCCGAATTCGAAGTTCCCTATGCACCCGGGACTTTGAAGGCAGTCGGCATTCGAGAAGGAAGGGCCGTTGCTGAAAACATATTGCGAACAACAGGCGAAGCAGTACGGCTGAAGCTCACACCGGATCGAACCGTCTTGAAGGCGAATGGCCAGGATCTCTCCTTCATCGAAGTCGAGGCTGTCGATGGGAAGGGACAGCCTCAGATGAGTAGTGCAAAGAAGGTGCATTTCTTGCTTGCAGGAAATGGAACGATCGCTGGGGTTGGCAGCGGCGATGAACGTTCCTTGGATTCCTATTCCGGAGACAGCTTCGATCTGTTCAATGGCCGAGCCTTAATCGTAGTGCGAGCCTCCCGGCAGGGAGGACAAATCAAGTTGCAAGCCACCGCGGATGGTTTGGAAGCTGCCTCGATCGAAATCGGCGTGAAATCAAATCGATCCGGACATGATCTTCGGTAAGCAGTTCAAACGCATCCACTGGGCAATGTAGCTGAGGTGATGGACCGAAAGAGTTTTGGTTCTGGAACGATCCATATATTTCAGGGGGGCGGTGTATCTCGATGATCACGAGACGAAGTCTCATTGCAGACGGAACCCTACTTGCTGGTGCTTCAGTGGCACATCAATATTTGCGCTTTGGAGCATACACAGGGGTCAGCTCGACAGTTCTACAATCCCAGGTACGGACCTCCTTCCGGCCTGGAGAGATTTGGAACGACACATCTGGCAAACCTATCCAAGCTCATGGCGGTTCGATCATTGAGGCAAACGACAAATATTACTGGTATGGGGAAAACAAAGAGTTCACAACGGGGAAGACCGACATCTGGACCTGGGGTGTTCGCTGCTACGAATCGACTGACCTTTACAATTGGCGCGATCTCGGATTGATCATTCCGCCCAACACAAAGGACCCCAGTTCGCCACTTTTCCCAGCTGCCTTTCTGGATCGACCGCATATTCTCTTCAATAAGGAAACTCATAAGTTCATCTGCTGGATCAAGTTGATGAGCAAGCGGTCTAAGCAAACGCGGACCGTATTGGTGGCCAATAGAATTACTGGACCTTACTCCATCGTCCGTCAGGACTTGCAGCCGTTAGGTATGAACGCAGGAGATTTCGATCTTGCCGTCAGCCCAGCCGGTGGTAAAGGCTACATGTACTTCGAGCGAGTCCACAGTGAGATGATCTGCGCCGATTTGACAGAGGACTACACGAACTTTACGGGTTATTACACGACCCACTTTCCGGAGCCGGGGCCGCCAACTGTGAGAGAAGCTCCAGCACATTTCCTTCGGCACGGAAAGCATTACCTAGCTACTTCCGGTACTACGGGTTATTATCCGAACCCATCAGAGATCGCCGTGGCTGACACGTTTCATGGACCGTTCCGTGTCTTGGGCGATCTCCATCCCAACGATCATTCTCGAACGTCCTTCAATTCCCAAATTAGCTGCATATTCCGGCATCCCAAGAAAAGAGATCTGTATATCGCCTTGGCTGATCGGTGGAGGGGCCCAATTGAGGGTGCAGAGTTTGAAAGCGGAAAGATGTCGGCCATGGTACAGAGCGAGTTTCGGAAACGGTTCTCCGACCCTCCAGAACAGCTTACAGAACCAGAACAGCGCTTAATGGATACTGATTTGAACATCGATACATCCCAAGCGCGTTATGTGTGGTTACCGATCCTATTTGATGGCGACCGTCCGGTGATCGAGTGGAGAGATGAGTGGTCCGCGTCAGAGTACGAATGAAATGGAGAGATGCTGCTAACGTGTTTTTGATAAAAGATGTTCCTGCTGGCGTCTGCGGCAGCTACAGCCCGCGGCCGACAATGGTGCTCGCAAGAAGCCCGTCGAAAAGTATGATTCTGAGGTCACGTACAGGTCAGTGGTGACGTTCCGCCTTCCGGCGGCGATCCCGTTTAGGAGTTTGCTCGTTTTTCGTAACCTCATCAGGCCGCAGCTTCCAGCGGAAGGAGTCTGAGCTATGCCTAGAAAAAGCATGAGGAAGAGCAAAGCAGTTAGTCGGATACTACCGTTGTTGCATCCCGACGCGGCAGGATTGGATATCGGAGCGGAAGAGATTTTCGTCGTGGTACCAGCAGATTTGACTCCTTAGGGCGGTGTCGATGAGCGCATTATCGCCAATGCACTCGTCTAGCCCCGATTCGTACCGAAATGTCTGAGTGTTGTATCTGGAGCGCCCCGCGGCGCAACGGCTTCGTTCATGTCGGCTTCTCGGAACCAATCCGCCAGGAGTTCTCGACTGACGGTGACAGTCCAACCGCTCGTGACAGCGGTTTGGATATCTTAGGAGGATCGATCCTGAGTGGGTCGCCGGGGTGTGGAGTGCATTTCTTCGCGCTTGCGAGCAATCTGGCAAAGTCCATAGGGTGCCTGCCTTCTGGCTCCGAATTCGGACAAAGCAGCAAGCAGCCTATCCACGGTCGAAGGAGAATATTGCAAAAGTGCACGCTGCAGTGCTGAAAAACGGGGGCGCAAACTGGAGCGCAATTAGCAACGCACGCCTGTATCTCATCGATTCTAAAAGGTGCTTCGGTATCATCCGCGCTGCACTAAGTCTCTTAAAATCAGTTGATGACTTCCCTCATAACCCAAAGGTCGCTGGTTCAAATCCAGCCCCCGCAACCAATTCAACCTAAAGAACGTGCGATTGAATTTGGGCTACACTTCTTGCTCCCAAAACCCCACACAACCGCACACTAAGCAGAAACAGACGAAATTCCTGCGTTTGCGCTGGTTTTCGCGGGTAGTACCATCTGTACAACCGCACCGTGTGCTTTCCGTTTTTCTCCCATATATGCATCCCCATACTTCATCGTGGTGCTCGGGGCCGCCGAAGGGCGGCTTGGCATAGACGACCCAGTCTTGCCGATAGAGCGTGCGCAGGAAGATGGTGAAGCGCTTCTGGTTGTGAAGTGGCACGCACTTGCGTTTGGCAACTAACCTTGGCTCATCTTCGGAAGTTAACTCTGGCCCACTTGTGGAAGTTGATGGGCCATTGTCGTGTTGAGGAGATTCGATGGGACCAGGCTGGAGCGTAGCGGAAGCCTGGTCCCATCGAGTGCGATCGATCAGCCTGCGGTTTTGCTCCTGCCTTTCTCCATGGTTCTTCGGAAGCGATAGCTGTCGGTTCCGGTCTCGATGATGTGGGCTCGGTCGGTGATGCGATCGAGGAGGGCCTTGCAGAGCCGGGCGTTGGGAATCACCTGGGTCCATTCGGAAAAGGGCAGGTTGGTAGTCAGGATGACGGCTGCCTTTTCCGCTCGTTCAGCGATGACCTGGAAGAGGAACTCGGCGCCGAGGTCGGCCATGGGCACGTAGCCTACCTCGTCGATTGCGATCAACTCGTAGCGATCCCAGCGGGCGAGTACTCGGCGCAGTTGCAACTGCTGCTTGGCCTCGACCAGTTCGTTGACGAGGGCGGCCGCTGTGGCGAAGCGCACGCGCCGCTTCTGACGACAGGCAGCCACACAGAGGCCGGTCAGCAGATGCGTCTTGCCAGTGCCACAGTCGCCTATCAGGATCACTGGTTCGGCGCGTTCGATATAGCCGCCCTGGGCCAGTTCATGGATCTCCGTGGCCCGGACTTGGGGCGCCTTGGAGAAGTCGAACTCATCCAGAGTCTTGGTCCGTGGCAGGTGTGCCTCCTTGATACGTCGTGCGATGGTGTTCCGTTCGCGCTCTTCCAACTCAACCGCCAACAACGCCTCCAGGTATCGCAGATAGGTCTGCCGTTGCTTGACTGCCTCTTCAGCCAGTGGAGCGCACTGCTCGGCGACGGTTGGCAGTCGCAGGACGCGGCACTGTTGTTCAACTGCAGCCTTCTCCAGGTTCTCTATGGCAGCCTTCACGCTGGCACCTCGCGAAGAAGCTTGTCATAGCCGCTCATCACTGGCAGCGGCCGTTCGTAACGGGACAGCAGGCCGATGTCGATGGCTTCGACTGCGGGCCTGTTCAGTTGTGCGGTTATCATCAGGTGCCGGATCGCGGCCACATCCTGGCAGCCAAGTGAGAGCGCTTGATCGACTGCGACGTGCAGTTGATCCCATCCTTCGCTGGCGCCGAGAGACAGCAGCTCGATCATCTGCCGAGTGCCCTGGTGTCGGCCGTGGCGCGTGTTAAGGGCCTGCCATAGGCGATCGAACGAATCTGGCCATCGTCCTGCAAGTCGCCACTGAGCCAGCGGCGTTGAACCGGCCAGTGCTCCTGGCTTCTTGCGCAGCACATCGAGATAATGTTCGAGATCAAGTATCTGTTGCTGGCGGCTGTAGCAGCGTTCATGCCTCGCGACCCGCTTGCCCTGATGCCAGAGTTCAACATAGTCAGCCAGCAGGCGGGCCTCGATCACAGTGCCTGGCGGCAGAGGGATCGAGTAGCGGTTGGTCCGCACCCGCACACAGCGTAATCCATCGACCGTAGGAAAACTCTTCTCCGTCAGGTCGAACGGCTCGGTAGACAGTGGCAGCAGATGGGGCAGCTCGTGCAACATGGCCGTGCCGACGGCATCTGTTCGGCTGCTGAGGATGCGCTGCTGGTCCTTGTGACAGCACAGGTCCAGATAGGCGTTCAGTTCCGCCAGGTCGGCTACTTCTGGAAGCGGCACCCAGTGGTTGCGGCGGAAGTAGCCGCCTTCGCTCTCAACCCCGCCCTTTTCGTTGCCTCGGGCCGCGTTGCAGAACTCGCTCTGAAAGCGCCAGTGGGAACGGAAGGCGATGAAGCGGCTGGTCTCTTCGCGCTGATGGCCGCGCAGGATGCGCTTTACCGCGCTCTTCAGGTTATCGTAGCGAAGCTGCTTGAAGACGCCGCTGAAATAGCGGAAGGCCATCTCATGAGCTTCAAGAAACGCCTGCTGTGTGGCATGCGTAAAGGCCCGATGATAGGCGCCGCCACTGGCCATCGAACGCATCTCGAACACCTGCAGCTTGATGCGCTCGCCGCCAACCAATGCCCAGGCTTCATACCAATCGACCTGTCCTTCCACGCCCCAGTTGTAACTCTGAGGTACGAACGACTCGCGGGTAATCAGCCCCAACTGCTGCCGTCGGCGCTTCACATACCCGCTCACCGAACGCTCACTGACTGCAAATCCTGGCTGTTCGGCACACAGCCGCTGCCAGATCCGGTGCGCGGTGTGCCGCTGCTTCGGCGGCGCATGCTGATCAGCACTCAGAACCCTGTCAATAAAGGGTGCCGCAGCCTCCAGCTTGCGCAAACGACGCTCCTGCGGCTTGCTCGCTGATGGAACTGCACTCGAAAGCGCTTCGCGGACCAATCGACGATGCACGCCCAACTTCCGCGAAACCCCGGAAATCGTGCCTACACCGAACTCATGCTCTCGTCGTATCTGCTCAAACAACTCCACCTTGTCTCTCCTGGTCAGCCAGCTCCGCTTCCGTTGCTCCATCCACGAAGCCTACTCAGCTGCCCTCCAGCTGGGCCAAAGTTAACTTCCGAAGGTGGGCCAGACCAAGATACCGAAATCGGCACTCACCGAAGAAGCACAACTGATCGCGGGCAAAGAGGCGACGCAGTCCGGCACGAACTTGCCGCGGAAGACACGACTGAGCACCTTGACTGGGAGCAGGAAGCTGTAATGGGGAGAGACCCAGC
>Ga0302325_10005517_pt1 | contig 28701 bp, 19 predicted proteins | sample Palsa_T0_2_FD_201948 | JGI IMG/M metagenome (GOLD analysis project Ga0302325, IMG submission 201948) | Peat permafrost microbial communities from Stordalen Mire near Abisko, Sweden - Palsa_T0_2 | ecosystem: Environmental > Terrestrial > Soil > Palsa > Peat permafrost | place: Sweden: Abisko...
CATTCCTCGGGATTGGTCAGCATGCGCGGGGGCAGATAATCCACTGCCGGATCGAAATTGTGTTCGGTTGCAAATCGGCCCGAATTGACGGCAAGAGTGTAACTGTCTGGAAGCGATTCAATCTCCGCGGCCGTCAGTGTCAGTCCACGGATCACTCCAGCCAGCTTACGGCAGAGATCGTCACGTTGTTGACGCGTCTTCTGATCTCCGTCCCGAGCGATGTGACGTCCGATGAAAAAATCGAATGGCGCCCAGAGATCGCGCAACAGAACGGCGCGACGCAACGGGTCGGCAGGTCGAAGACGAGTCGGTTCGGCCAGGCATTCTTCCAGCAGAGCGGAAATGCGGTTCATTGTGGCCGGCTCCGACCAGTAGGTGCTGGATGGCCAGGCGTAGAAGTCGACCACGTCGCCCCCTTCGATCCGTTTGACTGGCTGCCCTCCGCGCTTCGCGGGAATGTTGCTTTCGCGAATGTAGAACGCGGCGAACAGCCGATTGGCCAGGTGAGCCGGGTCGACGTCGTACAACGGGAGCGGCTGGTCGGACTTGAGCGAGCCTGCCAATTCGCCGTCGTGATAATATGCCGGATCCCGAGAATCCGGTTCCGCGGCAATGACTGTGATCCAAGACCCTTCCAACGTGATCGAGAGGATCGCGACGACAGGGACAATGAATCGCATGGCGATGTATCGGGTGAGGAGGTTTCAACAATCAATCACTTGATTGTAACGAACCGGCCGACGGAATTCACACCATCCCGTGCGGATCCGACCCGAGGAAAAGGGGCCAGTCCTTTAGATGTTAAATTGGCGCCGCTTTTCATTGGGTTTTCACTATGGCGTTTCGATCTTCTGAATCCGGTATGAGACGTGCGTCCATGTGCCCATTTTGAGACGGTCGGCGATCCATCGCAAGGTTGCTGTTGTCTCGCGTCGAAGCCCGCGCGCGATCCTCACCTTGGCCGGATGTTCACGGATGCGCTTGCGGTTGATGTCGCGGACGGCTAGGAATTGGGCAACCCGTGAACGACCTTCCAAATCTAGATTCAGCGCGCCGGCTCCCGCGGGGCTGCGCGTGGCGTTTCAGGGCGTGGCAGGGCGTGAAAGTAGCACAGAGGCAAATCCTGACCGCCATTTTGTGCGTAAGTAATTGATAATCAAAATGCCGGGGTGGCGAAATTGGCAGACGCGCCAGACTTAGGATCTGGTGGAGCAATCCTTAGGGGTTCGAGTCCCCTCCCCGGCACTTTGGCAAACGATGGCAAGACGCCCGCATTCCGTCCAGACATGCGGGTGCCAAACCTCATCAATCCCTGATTTCCCCATGAATTACCGTCTCTTCTTCGCCGTCCTGTTCCTCCTCGCAGTTCATCTCCACGCCGAGCACGACGGAAAAATTCAAATCCTCCTGCTCGGTGACAGCACGACTGAGGCGAAGTTTCCCAAGGTGCTCGCGCCGAATGAACCGCAACTCGAGGACATCATTCGCATCCTCCTGGCGGCTGAGGGCGATCTGCCGCCCACGGATGTCATCAACCTCGGGCTCAGCGGGGAGTACATCCGCCGGCTTCTCGATACCGGCCGCTACGACAAGGAAGTGGCGAAGCTCCCCGGAATCGATTACGTCCTGATTCGTTACGGCCTGAACGATGTGGCTCACGTCCCGGATTTCGACACGGCGTTTCCCAAATCATTCCACGAGCTCCTCACGCGGTTGCGCCAGGATCATCCCGGCGCCACACTAATCCCGATGACGGTCATTCCCATGGGTGAGGATCTGAGGGCGGACGAAGTGAAGGCCAAACGCATCAACGACCTTGTGCGACAGGTCGCGGCTGAGGAGAAACTCCAGGTCTTCGATATTTATCCGCGCTACGCCGCGGAACAGGCAAAGGGACCCAACATGCTGAATTACCGGCGCTATCCGCTGGCCAAAATCCCGGAGAAGTACCGCGAACTGGCGAAGCCATTCGTGATCGATGGAAAGGAGCCGGCAGTTGTCGTGCTGGATAACCGTCTCGACGCACATTTCGGCAACCTCGAAGGCTGGTTCGCGGATCGCCACCCGAATCTCGCGGGTTATCATGTCATCGCCGACGAGACGGCGAAGTACCTCGCGCCGCTGATCCGCGAGCGGGCCCATTCGGCGCCGAAGTAATTCGCGGCGAAGGCACCTCCCCGCATCGCTCCGTGGAAGGCTCTTCCTAGCTCTTGCCCTCGAAGATCTCCTGGTACAAATCCGCGCCGAAGCTGGTTTGCAGCGGTTCGCCCTGGAGCAACTTGAAAGTCCGGCGGCCATCGGTCTGGCGTTCCGCTCGCAGGAACAAGGAGTTCTGCATCCCATCCTTCCAAAAGCCATGGGCGAATTCGTAGAGATGCGTCACGAAGAAGACTTTGACCCGCGTTTCGAGCAAGGCGCGCACGATCTGCCGGGCAATCTCGGAGCCTTCCCGCTCGTTGGTCGCGGCAAAGGATTCGTTGAAAAGGAGCAGGGAATCCGGCGACAAGGCGTCGACGATCGCGCTCATGCGCCGCAGTTCCTCGTCAAATTTTCCGCTCTTCATGGTCACGTCTTCCTCGCGGGTGTAATGCGTAAAAACGTTGCGGCAAAGCGCGGCGCTGAACGATTCGGCGTTCACAAACATCCCGCATTGCATCATCATCTGCGCCAGACCGATGGCGCGCAGGAACGTCGATTTTCCGCCCTGATTTGCGCCGGTGATCATAAAGAGATCTTTTCCGTCGGCCTGCAGGTCGTTGCCAGTGATCTGTTGACCGACGGTCAAGGCCAGAGATAAATCCCTCAGGCCGGTGCACGTATGCCGCCTGCTGCCGACAGCTGCGGGCGTGGGGAAGCACACCGGCTGTCCTTGCTGCGTGAGCCGAAGGTGCAGCGTCGCCCCTCCGATGTAGAAGCCCAGCTCCGCGCGAAGCATCGCGAAGAAGCTCATGATATGCTCGGCGGATTGGGCGAGGGCGTTGGCGACCAGGTTGACTCCGCGATCGCGCAGTTCGGCGATCGCTTTCGCGCCGGCGTCGTCTTTGTCGTTGATCTTGAATGAATAAGCAGGCGGGCCTTCGGAGAAGACGCGCTGCAGGAATTTCGTTTTCACCCGGCCCGAGCGACGCAGCGTATGGTGGACGGCTTCCACGTTTTCGCCCAATTCGGCGCTCACCAGGACGCCCTCGGGAAACTTCAAATCTTTGAGGTACGTTTTGATGCGGTCGAAATAATCGTCCGGCAATTCCACCTCGATCATCTTGAAAAAGGTGACGAAACCTTCCGATTGGAACTTGCGGGAATGCTCGCGGCCCAGGAGCCGGAGCCTGCCGAGGATATCCATGAGCACCTGGAGCAATTCAATGGCCCCGGAGAGGATCCCGCCGGGAGATTTGTTCAGGACCCCAAACCATTGCTTCCGCTTGCGTTCGATGGCCTCGACGGCGAGGTCGTACATCTTGCAGACGATCGCGCTGTTTTGCAGGCAATCTTTGAGGATCGCCTGGCGGTACTGAATCGTTTCGAGATCGTCCCCCAAACTGGCGAGCACCACCCGCCTGGCCACCTCGAGCAGATATTCGTCGTCCTTGGCCATGGCCTTGAAAACGGTTTCCAATTCCAGATCCTGGACCAGCGCCTCGTGGTTGGCCGGCAGCGCCTGTTCCCAGTCGAAATCCCGGCCACGGTAGAGCAAATGCGTTTTCATCGAGTGATCCTCTCCTTGAGACGCCCGTACGTGAGCCGGTACTTCTCGGCCAGCGCCAGGGCATAGGAAAGCCCATTGGCCGGCATTCGTTCGATCCGGAAAGTCCGTTGCGTCGGATCCTCCGGGACGATCTTCGCCACCATGCTCACGGTCTTTTCGTTCAACGACGAGAGTTCGTCCAGGAAGGTCACGCAGACGCCCAGCAAATCGAGTTTCGACAGGCGCTCGAGGACTTTTTTGCCGAGATAGATGGCATCCTCCAGACTTGTGGAGGAGAAAATCTCGTTCATGACCACAAGGCTCGTCGGCGTTGCCCGGTCGAGGACGCGATGAATCCTCACCAGATCGTCCTTCAGCTTCCCGTGGAGAGTCGCGATATCTTCTTCGGAGTCGAAATGGGTAAAGACCCGGTCCACGAGAAAGACCCGCGCTTCGGTACCCGGCACGGGGCAGCCGAGGCTGGCGAGGTAGTGAATTTGTCCGAAAGCCCGGGCAAAGGTGGTTTTGCCGCCTTGATTCGGGCCGGTGACCACGATCATCCGCTCCACGCCATTGAGATGAAAGTCGTTGCAGACCGCAGGCGAATTCTGAGCAACCAGTTTGCTGGCGAGGGCCAGATCGAAGCTGTTCCGGCTCAAGACCGCCTTGGAACTGTCGGACACCACTGGATAGCAAAAACTCAAGCCCCCGCGCTTCAGGGCCGCCACGTACTCCAGATAGGAGATGTAGAATTGGATCCCACGATCGAATTCCAGAATCGGCTGGTCCACAAAGGTGCGGTGCTGCGCGTAGAAATCGTCGAGGGCGGCAAATGCGGCGGGATTCAGTTTTGCGACGAAATCCAGGATCATCGATTCGATGTGGTTCATTCCCGAGGATTCCGGAAACCCCACGCGATAGTCCTTCACCGCTCCTTGTTTGAAGATGGCAAAGGTCTCTTCGACCTCGGCGCTGTAATCGGTCTCGGTCTCGTAGTTTCGGACCGTGATGTTCGATTCGTCGATGAGGACACAGTACCGGAGCGCGGCCAATCCCTCCTGCACCGTCCGCGCTTTCTGCGAGAGCGTCTTGAAGGAGGCTGATTCCACGTACTGGGCCAGATAATCGCGAATCGCGAGGAGGCCGCGGGAATGCGCGCCAGCCGAATCGAGGTCCCGCCGCAGTTTTTCCACCGCCTCGCAGTAGAGCCCCGCGGCGCTCAGGAGTGCCCGTTCCTTTTGATACTGGTAGTGAAGGATACTCTCCGCGCTCAGATGCCCGCGCATGCCGAGCATCCGTTCGGAGAAGGATTTGAGCCTTTCAAACAGCGTTTCCTTTTCGAGATCGCGCATGATCTCGTGGCGAAAGGCGATTTGATCGAGCTTGGTGAGCGGCGTGTAATAGAGTGGTTTGAGGTTGTACGGCTCCCGGCCTTTGGTGATCGCCTCGACGATCTGGTCGAGATTCAAGTCCCGGAAAAATTCCGGCTCCTGTGTTGCGCCGGCTTCGGCTCCGGCGGTTTCCGGGAACAGAATGGTCGGAAAGCGGGCCGCGGAAGGACTGGCCGTGCGGGCTGCGTCCGTGGCCGCCGTTTCGCCTGGTCCTACGCGGTTCCCCGTTTCCTCGCGGGGCAGGCGTGCTGTCGGGTTGGTGGTGGTGGTCATTGCGAGCATGAACTTCTGCAAACGCCTCTTGGCGATGCATCGAAGGCGACACCTCTAGCTTTCGTTCGGCGCCTTTTCAAGCGCGGAAGGCAAACTCTCCTGCCCGAAACTAACCCCGAAACCCATACCGCGCGCCGATCTCGAGGACCTGCGCGAGGGGGAGCATGCCGCCGGTACACGTCTCATCGGCGAGATTGGCGGCGGCGGCGCAGACACCGTAACGCAGCCAGTCCTCGATGGGAAGTTGCTCGTGCCAGCCGAGGAAAACACCGGCGGCGAAGGCGTCGCCGGCGCCGGCGGCGCCCTTGATATAGCTCTCGGGGAGTTTCACGCTCGGGTGCTCGTGCAACTGGCCGTCGCGGCCCATCACCGCGCCACCCTCGGGAAAATGCACGATGACATATTCGCGCACGCCGGCGGCGAGGATTTGTTGCATGGCCGCGCGGAGTGCGGCGTGGTCGAGGCCGCTGTCCGTCCGGATGTGCCGTCCGGTCAAGCGCCCGGCTTCGAATTCGTTCATGATGCAGAGGTCGACGTGCTGGAGCGCGGGAAGCACGATCCGGCCAAAACGGTCGCTGTCCTCGCTGACGAGATCGATGCTCGTCTTGAGCCCGGTGGCCTGGGCGCGGGAGAGCACCTCGGCGGCATTGGTGCCGAACTTCGGGTGCGGACTGTCCAGTGTGTCGAGTAACAACAGGTACCCGAGGTGAAAAAGTCGCGCGCTGGTTTTGCTGAAATCGAAATGCGGCGAGTCGAGCAGGGCGTTGGCGCCGCGGGCATGAAAGAACGTGCGGCGGCCGGTGGCCTGGATGGTCATCACGTCGGTGTAGGAGGTCGGCGCCTGGGCTGTCTGCTGGATGCCGGTCGCGTCGACCTTGAATTTCGCGCAATCCTCCAGAATGATCTGGCCGTCGGCGTCCTGGCCGACCAGGCCGACCGCGGCGAGGGGAAAGGGTGCGCCGAGTTTGGCCAGGTCGATCGTGATGTTGTAGGGCGAGCCACCGGTGCCGTGGCTGGTCGAGATAATATTGCAAAGCGTGTCCTGCGCCGGCCAGGCGTCGATGATCTTGACGTGGTCGATGATCCAGTTGCCGCCGGCGAGGATTCCTGAGCGAGAGTTCATGGGAGGAGGAAAAGGCAGAACATCCAATATCCAACACCCAACATCCAACATCCAATTGCGCCTTCGGAAAACATTCAACATCTCCGCCCAAGGCGGATCAGCCTCCGGCTGACAACACCCAATTGAGAAGTGCTTGGTTCTCAGTGTCAGGGTGGAGTCATGCCAAAGGACAGATCCGTCCTTTGGCGGACTCACTGCCCAGCAAACGCTCCGCCCCGGGCAAACCCGAAACCCCGGAACCCGAAACCGGGCGAAGCCGACGCCCGCCTACACTTTTCGGCCGAATTTCTTTTCCAGTTCGCTGTAGCTGATCTGGATCATCGTGGGCCGGCCGTGGGGGCAGCAGTAGGGGAGGTCGCAGGCGAGGAGGTCCTGGATGAGGCGGACTAGTTCGGGTTCGCGGAGGACGTCATTGGCCTTGACGGCGTGGCGGCAGACGGTCTTGGCGATCATGTCTTCGCCGAGGCGCAGCTTGGTGGTCTGCGAACTGGTCTCACGCAGGTCGTCGATGATCTCGCGCAGGAGCTGCGCCGGTTCGCTGCCGTGGAGAAAGGTCGGAAGGCTGTCGATCTTGAAGGTGCCGGCGCCGAAGGGCTCAAGGCCGATTCCCGCGCGATTGAGCACGTCGAGGTGATGGGTGATCCAGTCGGCGTCGCGCGGGCTGACCTGGAGGGTCAGAGGTAGCAGGAGGCGCTGTGTCGGGACGCCTTGCGCTTCCATGCGCCGGAGCATTTCTTCGAAGAGAATGCGCTCGTGTGCGGCGTGCTGGTCGACGAGGACCAGGCCGCTCGCGTTTTCCATGAGGACGTAGAGCTTGCCCAGGACTCCCAGGATTTTGAAGTCCGCGGTGGGGGCGGGGAGGATTTCTGGTTTCTGGTTTCTGGTTTCCCGTTCTACCGCTTCGGGAGCCGGCGCCGGTGCGGGAGTCGGCAGTATGGTGGACTCGGCGGCTGGCTCGTTTTTTGACTGGGGAGCGAGCGGTGGGACTGGGGAAAAGGCGCTCCAATCGCGACGTAGCGCGAACTGCTCGACTGGCGGAATTAGCGCTGGTGATTCAGGGTTGGTGGAGTGGGAGGAACCAGAAACCAGAAACGTTAAACCAGAAACCTGGCCGGCACCCCCACCCGTTTCGCGCTCCGCCCGAAACGTGGCGCTCCACCCAGCCCGATCGGTTTCGAGCGTTCTGCGGGCCGCTTCGACGACGGCATCGCGCACTTCCGCGGCGTTGCGGAAGCGCACTTCGCGCTTGGCCGGGTGCACATTCACATCCACGTCCGCCGGATCCATGTCGATGAAGAGGAAGGTGACGGGATGCTGGCCCTTCATGAGCGCGGTGTGGTAGCCCTCGCGCAGGGCGTAGTTGAGAGTGCTGTTTTCCACGGCGCGGCCATTGAGGAAGATGAGCTGCTGGGCGCGTGAACTGCGGCTGACACCCGCTTTGCCGAGGAACCCCCGGATGCGGATGTTGTCGGCGGCGAATTCGGGCACTTCGAGCAGCTCGGCGGCGAGTTCCGGGCCGCACAGGTCGCGGATGCGCTCGCGCAAATGATTGGCCGGGGGGAGCTGGTAGACGACACGTTCGTCGTTCACGAAAACGAAGCCGATCTCCGGGTGGCCGATGGCCTGGAGATGAAGCTGGTGCTCGACGTGGCTCGACTCGGTGTTTTCCGTGCGCAGGAATTTGCGGCGGGCGGGGAGATTGTAAAACAACGCGCGCACTTCGATCTGCGTGCCGGGGGCGTCGCCGCAGTCTTTCACGCTCTCGATCTTCCCGCCATGGACGAGCACTTCGGTGCCGGCGAGGGCCCCGTGTTCGCGGGTGGCGAGGCGGAAACGCGAGACACTGGCGATGCTCGGCAGCGCCTCGCCGCGAAAGCCGAGGGTGTGGATGGCGGCCAGGTCGTCGCCCGTGCGGATTTTGCTCGTGGCGTGTCTTTCAAGGCAGAGGAGGGCGTCGTCACGGTCCATGCCACAGCCGTCGTCGACCACGCGAATGGAAGAGATGCCGCCGCGGCGGGTAAGGACCTCGATCTTGCGCGCGCCGGCATCGATGGAGTTCTCGACCAGTTCCTTGACCACGCTGGCCGGGCGCTCGACGACCTCGCCGGCCGCGACCTGGCTGGCGACTTGTTCGGAAAGGAGGGCGATGCGGGGCACGGCGCAGGGTGTGGTTTAAAGGTCGGGCGCATTGGCCGCAATGCGCCGCTCGGGCGGCACAGCGAACGTCCGGCGGCGCGAATGACGAATGAGGCCGTCACTTGTTACTTTCCAGCTTCAATTTCTACTGATAACGTGGGCCACAATGATTCAAGTCACAGAACCGGCCATCCGGCAGCTTCAGATCATGCTCACCGAGCAGGATGACCCGACCAAAGGGTTACGCATTCTCGTGGAAAACGGGGGCTGCGCCGGTATGCAGTACGCGATGGGCTTTGGCCACGCGAAGCCGGGGGACGAGATCGTGGAACGCGACGGCGTGAAAGTGATCGTCGACGGGGAGAGCGTCCGTTTTCTGGATGGATCGACGATCGACTACAGCGACGACCTCGCCGGCGCCGGTTTCCGCGTCAGAAACCCCAATGCCGTGCGCAGTTGCGGCTGCGGCACTTCATTTGAACCCACTGATGGGGCGGCGCATGCGCACCACTAAATCCTTCCTGAGGCGCGCCGCGCTTCCTTCGCTCCAACATGGCTGACGACTTTTACGGATACGACGAGGACGAAGCCGAGCCGAAAGGCCGGGATAATTTGTTCCTGTGGACGGTCTTCATTTTGTTGCTCATCGGGGCGGCGTTCGCCTGTTGGATGGGCAGCTTCTATATTTTCGGACACCCCGAAAAGCCGAAGGCCTATGCGATGCTCAAAAAGCTGCATAAGATTGATCCGCCGATGCGCTTTGAAGTGACCGCGGCGCCACCGGGAGAATTTCTCAATCCGCAAAAGCTTTACGAGCGGTACAGCAAGTTGAAGCGCCTGGAACTGGTGAGCGAGAACGAGGAACTGGTCCGCAATTACATCCGCAACTACCGCGAAACGAAAAAACTGGTGACCTATGTGACGGGCCGTTTCGTGGTGCTCGATTCCCGCGATTTGAAGGTATCGGACATGTTCCCCACTGGCGTCGTGACCCTGGCGCAAGCGGAGGATTTTCCCCAGTTGATCATCGAGCAGGTCTACACATCGGCGCCACGGACGGTGCCATCGCTGCGGGGCTTGTTGCAAACCGGGTTTGAAATTCGCATCCAGCACACCAATGACCGTTACGATTGCTCGGCGGTGGTGCATGTCGAAAGCCTGGCCGAGGGGCGCATGCAACTCACGGTCGTGCCAATTCTTTACGGATCGTACGCGATGGCCCAGGGTGAGGGCACCTTCAGCCTCGAACCGCCGCCGGACTTGAACATGGTTCCCGGGCTTCCGGTCATCAAGGCGCAGGCCTTCGAGGACGGGCTGCGCAAATTCGCGAATTATCGGCGCGATCATCCGCTGGCTTCCACCGAACCTGGCGCACTGGCGGCCAGTTCCACGCCCAAACCGGAACTCGTCCGCGTCGATCTCACCGAACCCGGTAAATCCGTGCCGGAAACCGGACCCCTGCCGCCGATGGCGGTGGCGACACCGCTGCCGATGCCGGGCCGGACGACGCCCCGACTGATCGCGGCGGCCTCGACGCCCAAGCCGATCGTCGGGGCGCCGACGGCCATCCCGGTGAAGTCGACCCCGCGGTTGGCCGGCGCGCCCATGCCTGTCCCTGCGGCTACGCCGATGCAAATCGCCAGGCTCACTACGCCGGCGCCGAGACCGTCACCGGCAATTGCTGATCTCCGACCGGCGCCGACTCCCTCTCCGGCGGCCACTCCGCTGCCGAACGTCTCGCCCGATGGAGTTCGGCTCGAAAAATTCCGGGGGACGATCGCTGCGGTTCCCGATCCGAATCGGGACAGCGGCGCGACCTGGCGCACCTATGCGCCCGGCCAGGCGCCCCCGGCGCGGACGGTGTCCCTCGATGAAGTGGGCGCGCTCGCCGATCGCGGCGAGGTCAACGAACGCATTTATTTGCGGGGCGAGTTTCGCGTCACCGCTTCCGGCACCAGTCGCGCCGTGCTGCGCGACGCCACTCGGCCGGACGATCAATCGCCCCGAATCGTCGTGGTCTATCCTCCGGGCGACGTGCCGCCGCAGGAACGGGAGCGCTTCGTCCGCGACGCCGCCCGACCCTACCAGGTGAGCGACGTGCGCCGCGGCGCGGACGGAGTGATCACGATCTACGTTCGCGAGATTATCAACCAGTGATTTAGGATTTGCGCTTTCTGGCGGGGTGCTGAGAATTGCCGCTCTTTTTCCCCAAGCCATGTCCAAACCGAAAGTCCTCGTCGCCGATCCCATCGCCCAGCGGGGAATTGATGAACTCGCCAACGGTGGGGCGCTCGACGTCACCGTGAAGATCGGGCTGAAACCGGACGAACTGCTGGCCATCATCGGCGAGTTCAATGCGCTGGTGGTCCGCAGCGAGACCAAGGCGAACGCCGGGGTCATCGAGGCGGGGCACCAACTGAAGGTCATCGGCCGGGCCGGCGTCGGGGTGGACAACGTCGACGTGGATGCCGCCACCCGGCGCGGCATCATCGTCATGAACACGCCCGGCGGAAATACCATTTCGACCGCTGAGCATGCTTTCTCGCTGATGGTTTCGACGGCGCGCAACATCCCGCAAGCCGATGCCAGCGTGAGGGGCGGCAAATGGGACCGCAAGTCCTTCGTCGGCGTGGAGCTTTATAACAAAACCCTCGCCATTCTCGGCATGGGCCGCATCGGCACCGAGATCGCCCGCCGGGCCATCGCCTTCGGCATGCGCGTGCTGGCCTACGATCCCTACCTCTCCGCCAGCCGCGCCCGCTCGTTGCAGGTCGAACTGGTCGAAAAGCTCGACGACATCATTCCGCTGGCCGATTTCATCACCCTGCATATGCCGCTCACACCGGAGACGAAATACATGCTCAATGCCGAGCGGCTCGCGCGGACCAAGAAAGGCGTCCGGATCGTCAACTGCGCCCGGGGCGGCCTCATCGACGAAGCGGCGCTCGTGGAGGCGCTGAAGACGAAGCATGTCGCCGCGGCGGCGCTCGACGTCTTTGAGACGGAGCCGTTGCCGGCCGAGTCGCCATTGCGGGGCCTGCCAAATCTCATCTGCACGCCGCACCTTGGCGCTTCCACTGCGGAGGCGCAGGAAGGTGTCGGTCTCGAGGTGGCCGAGCAAATCCGCGCCGCCCTGCTCAGCGGGGAAATCCGCAATGCCGTTAACATGCCGAGCATCGACGCGAAAACGCTCGCGGTGGTCGGGCCGCACATCGCCCTCGGGGAAAAGCTCGGCCTGTTTCTCTCGCAGATTGCCGCCAAACGCGTCGAAAGCCTGAACATCAATTATTCGGGCAAAATCAACGAAAGCGACACCACCCCGATTACCCGCTCAATCCTGGCGGCCTTCCTGCGCCCGGCGGGCGGCGCCGACGTCAATGTCGTCAATGCGCCGGCCTTCGCCGAAAACCTTGGCCTCAAGCACACTGAATCCCGCCATAGCACCCATGGGGATTTTGCGGAACTCGTCGAGCTCACCGCCACGGGCGAGAGCGGCTGGGTAAGTGTGGCCGGCACTTTCTTCGGCACCACCCCGCGCATTGTGAAAATCAACGGCAGACATGTCGAAGCCAAGCCGGAGGGCGTCATTTTTCTCTTCGAGAACCGGGACCGGCCGGGAGTCGTCGGCCAGGTGGGCACGCTCCTGGGCCGCTACCGGGTGAACATTGCCAGCATGTCGCTCAGCCGCGACGAAGCCGGTGGTGAAGCGCTGACCGTGCTCAATCTCGATTCCGTCCCGGGCGAGGCGCTCATCCAGGAGCTCACCGCCGAAGGCGACATCCACGGTGTTCAGGTCGTCCAACTCTAAGCCGCCCCCTCTATGAAAATCTCCGTCGGTTCCGACAGTGTCCCCCGGCGCGCCGTCACGATCCGCTTCGTGCCCAAGGACGCCCGCGGGAAAATTACCCCAGCCGTCGGTGAGGCGGAGTTCTCCGGCAAGAAAAATGCGCTGTTTTATGCGCGCGTCGAACGGATGCTCTACGTGGGCCTCGGCGACCGATCCGGAATGGATGGCGCCACCTTCCGGGCAGCCGCGGGGACAGCCACACTCCATTTGAAGAAGATCGGGGTCCACCACCTGGCGCTGCGACTCGAGGAGTGGCCGGAGTTTGCCGGACCGGCGGTCGAGGGAGCGCTGCTGGCCGATTACCGGTTCGAGCGCTTCAAGACCAGGCAGACGCCGGCTCTCGCAGGACTTTCCGTACAGGTCCGCGCCGAGGATGTGCGGGCCGCGAAACGCGCCGCTAGCCGGGCGCAGATAATCGCGGAGACGACCAACTTGGTGCGGGAGATCGGCAACCTGCCGGGAAACGTGTTGTATCCGGCGACCCTCGCCGAGAAAGCGAAAAAGATAGCTCATCGTTATCAGCTGAAAATCAGTATCTTGGACGATAAAATACTGCATAAACGCAAATTCGGTGGAATCCTCGCCGTCGGCCAGGGCAGCGTCCGGCCGCCCCGTCTCATCGTCCTCGAACATCGCGGCGGACCCAAGTCGCAGGCTCCCGTCGCGTTGGTCGGCAAGGCCATCACCTTCGATACCGGCGGCATCTCCATCAAGCCGGCGGCGAACATGGAGGAAATGATTTTCGACAAATGCGGCGGCATTGCCGTGCTGGGGGCCATGGCCGCGCTGGCCGCTCTCGGCGTCAAACGCAACGTCGTCGGCATTATCGCAAGCGCTGAGAACATGCCCGGCGGCAACGCCTATCGGCCCGGGGACATCATTACGACCTACGACGGTAAGCACATCGAGATCATCAACACCGACGCCGAGGGCCGCGTGGTGCTGGCCGATGCCATCGCCTACGCCCGGCGCGACTGCGGCGCTGCGGGCATTATCGACCTGGCCACCCTCACCGGTGCCTGTGGAGTGGCGCTGGGGGAATATGCCGCCGGCTTCTGGAGCAACGACGACTGGCTCCGAAATCATGTTCTCACCGCTGCCGAAACTGCCGGCGAACGCCTCTGGCTGATGCCGCTTTTCGAAGACTACGAAACCCAGATCAAGAGCGAGGTGGCCTTGATCAAGAATTCCGGTGGACGCCTCGGCGGGGCCTGCACGGCCGCCGCCTTTCTCAAGACCTTCGCCGAGGAGACCCCTTGGGCGCATCTCGATATCGCCTTCACCGGCTATCGGGAGAAAGACAAGCCCGACCTGGCCCGTGGCGCCACCGGATTCGGCATCCGCACCCTCGTCGAACTCGTCGAGCGCTGGAAATAGCGCTGGAACCACCTCGCCACCGTCACGGGATTTTCACCGGAGCGTCAAGCAGTCGCCACATCGGCCCGGCATCGTGGGTGGTACTATGTTTCGACATCACTACCGACTCGCGAAATGTGGCGACTGCGGAACCCAGTGTTTGCAGCGCCGGCGTGTGCCGCGTCACGAAGTCCATCTCGTCTTGACCGTTCTGACCTTGGGGCTGTGGGGGATTTGCTGGATCATTACCCTTATTGCGGCCCGCTCGGAGCCCTGGCGCTGCCGCGAATGCCGCCGGCCTCAGCCCGACGAGCCCGACCGCCGGGAAATGCCGGCCGCCGCCGGGATGCTCGCATCGCATTTTAACCTTGTGCACGAGCAACCGGACTGAGCGGGAGCGGCTGCGCCGCTAGTGCCAGGAGCCAGGAGCCAAGTAACGCCCGTCCGGCCCGGACCGACTCCGCCGCGTAACCGTTATCTGGCTCCCGCCTTTTTCCACGCTTTCCAGTCCCGCAGGGTGGCGGCGGTCATGGCTTCCGCGGCCCGCCGGAGCCATTTGGCTTTGCGTCGTTCCAGGTCGCGGAGGATGCGCGGGGCGGCGCCACGAGTTCCCAGATGAACGTTGGCCAGTTCGCGGCCCATGCCCCAGAGCAGCTTCTCTTCGTCCCGGGAACGCGACAGTGCGCTGAGTTCGATGCGGCTGCAGAAAGGCGAGAGCCGGCGCAGGATCCACGCGCCCTTCAAGGAAAGGAAAGGATCGGCGGCGCGTGCGGAACGGCCGACGATGTCGGCGTAGTAAATGTGGGCGTCGCTCGGGCGCAGGCCGGCCCAGGCGCACGCCGAAGCGAGCAGGGCCTTGGCTTCGCGGGCGATTTTTCCGCCGCGCCAATCGGCCAGGGCGACGTAGCGCTCGCGCCCGAGGCTGCCGAGGCCCGCCTGACGGTGGGCGACGCGGAACGCAAGATTTTTCTCCGGGAGGGCATTGCGCAGCAGGGAAAGCACGCCTTCCGGAACCCGCTTCAACGGTGGCAAAGCGGAGAGTTTCTCCCAGAAAATGGTGGGGTCGCGCAACTTGCTGGTGACGGCGTCGCGCAACCAGCGGTGTTCTTCGGAAAGAACGAAAGGCAACCCGCCGGCGTTGAGACCGGTCGTGTACCCGTCGAGAACGGCGACGGCGGCGTCCGCGGGTGCAATGGCGAGATCTTCGAGCTCGATGGCGAGCCAGGCGCTGGTGGTCAGCCGCACCAGGTCGATGGTGTAGGGGAGCGGAAAGGCTTCGTCAAAGTCGTTGATCCCCCAGATGAGCCGGCCTTCGGTGTCGCGCCAGGTGCCATAATTCTCGACGTGCAGATCGCCCACACCCAGCACCCCGGGAGCGTCGCCGCAATCCTGGCAATGCTCCGGCCAAAGCTGCATCCAGCGGTAAAAGGTTGCCCGGAAAAAGCTGAACGGGTCCGACGCCATGTGCTGATGCTTGGCGTTCAGATCGGCCTTGAGGATGGGGATATGTTTGCCGAGCCAGGCTTCATAGTCTCGGGTCGCTTGAACGATGGTCATGGGGAACGGGCGGCTTCGCCGCAACATCCAACATCCCACCTTCAACATTCAACATCCAATGATGGAAGCTGCGGCGGCACGGCTTCTTGGAGGACGCGACTGATTAGTGCCAGGAGCCAAGAGCCAGGATACGACTCCGAAGCGGAACTCTTACTTGGCTCTGGTTACCTGGCTCTCATGTCATCGGGCGTCGAGAGTTGGAAGCTCGGCGTCGCCGCGGGATTCCTATTTCCACCGGGCCGCCCAGTCGCTAAAATCTTGCAATGCCGGACGACCCTGTTTCCACGCCGGAGCCGACACCCCCGGACCAGCCTTCGCTGCTGGGGAATATCGAACCGAGCGAAATGATCGCCCGCGGCCTGCAATCCGTGAAGATGACCAGTGGCTCCGCGGGCTTGTGGCAGCCACCGACTGTCGAAGAATGCGCCAGGCTCTTTTCAGGCTATGAAGTGCTTCGACTGCTGGGTCGCGGCGGGATGGGTGCGGTCTACCAAGCGCGACAGGTCGCACTCGACCGCCTCGTCGCCATCAAGCTTCTCCCTCTCGAAATCAGCGTGGACCACGACTTTGCCGAACGTTTCCGACGCGAGGCCCGAGCCATGGCGAAGCTCAATCATCCAAATATCATCACGGTCTACGATTTCGGCAGCACCCGTGAGGGGCACCTTTTCTTCGTCATGGAATTCGTCGAGGGCGCGAATCTCGCGGACGTAATCCACAAGGTGGGCCTCGATGGGGACCAGGCGCTCTCCGTCGCCGAGCAGGTGTGCAAGGCGCTGAGCTTCGCACATGGCAAAGGCATCATTCACCGCGACATCAAACCAGCCAATGTGATGATCGACACCGACAGCCACGTGAAGGTAGCCGACTTCGGCCTCGCTCGCCTCACCGATTCCAATGCCGTCGAACTCGGCCACACCGTCACTGGTACCGTCCTGGGCACGCCCGATTACATGGCGCCCGAGCAGATGAAGGGCATGGATGTAGATCACCGCGCCGACATCTACAGCCTTGGCGTGATGATTTACGAAATGATCTGCCGGGAGGTGCCGCGCGGCGTTTTCCAACCGCCCTCGAAGCGGACCGGCTGCGACCCCCGCATCGATCAAATCGTGATCAAGGCCATGCAACAGGCGCCGGCTCATCGGTACCAAAGCACGCAGGAGTTGAGAAGCGACCTCACCGCCGCGCGGCTGCCCGCGGCAGCCGCACAAATGCGGCCGCCTTCCGCGGCGAAAAAATCGAGACTCCCGCTCGTCGCGGGAATCGTCGCCGGTATTCTGGCGATCGTCGTCGCGCTGTTCATGCTTGTGCCGGAGCTCCGGCTCGGGCGCGCATCCAACCGTGAAAACTCCAGTTCGCATTTCCCGCGCGAGAATCGAGCATCCGATCTTGGAAGCCAGACCTTGAATACCGGCAAGGCAAGCTCCGCGTCGCTGACCTCTGCGACCAGGGATGCCCCCTTCGTGAACACTCTGGGCATGCGGTTCGTGCCCGTACCGGGGACGAAAGTACTCTTCAGCGTGTGGGATGCCCGGGTGCAGGACTATGCGGCGTATGCGCACGCCAAAAAAGTCGCCGACTCGTGGACGAAGGGAGAGAAAGACGGTGTGCCGGTGAGCCAGGGCCCGGACTACCCGGTCGTGGTGGTCAGCTGGGACGATGCGAAAGCCTTCTGTAAATGGCTGACGGAAAAGGAGCGCGCGGAGGACCGCCTGCCCACAGGCGCGGAGTACCGGTTGCCGACCGATGAGGAGTGGAGCCGCGCGGTGGGTTTGACCTCGGAGCAGGGGGCGACTCCCGGCGAGAAGGGTGGGAAGAACCGGGTGGACTACCCGTGGGGCCGGGGATTTCCGCCGCCGCAGCCAAAGGTGGGCAACTACGCGGATTCGGTGTGGCACGAGAAGTTTCCCAAGGAACCGTGGCTCGAAGGCTACACGGATGGTTATGCCACCACATCGCCGGTGGGGAGTTTCGCCGCCAATGCCTATGGCCTGTTCGATATGGGCGGCAATGTGTGGCAATGGTGCGAGGACTGGTTTGACCAAAATCAAAACGGCCGGGTGGTGCGCGGCGCCTCGTGGGATTTCAGCGACCGCAACGCGCTTCTATCGTCCAGCCGCTTCCATTACGTCCCTTGGAATCGAATCTACCACGTCGGCTTTCGCTGTGTGCTCGATTCCGCGCCTGCCCACGAGGCCGAATCCGGCCCGGCCAGTGCGGCCCGGCCCGCCGGCGCGCGCGGCGAGAATTTCCTCCCGAACCTGGCCACCACAGCCGCGCCTTTCGTGAATACCCTTGGCATGAAGTTCGTGCCGGTTCCGGGAACGAAGGTGCTCTTCAGTATCTGGGACACACGGGTGCGGGACTACGCGGCGCGTGCCCTGGTCAACACGGTGGACGACGCGTGGACCAGGCAGATACACGAGGGCGTTCCGGTCAGCCGTGAACCGGATGACCCCGTGGCGGGTGTAACCTGGAATGATGCGCAAGCGTTTTGCCAGTGGCTGACGGAAAGCGAAGCCGTCGCCGGGAAGTTGCCCAAGGGCGCGAAGTATCGATTGCCGACCGATGAGGAATGGAGCCGGGCCGTGGGCCTGGATTCGGAGCCAGGCGCGACGCCGGCCGAGAAGAGCCAAAAAGACGAGGTGGATTTTCCATGGGGTACCGGCTTTCCGCCGCCGAGGCCAAACTTGGGCAATTACGGGGACTCGGCAAAACACCAGAAGTTTCCCCTGGAGCGGTGGATTGAAGGCTACTCGGACGGCTATGTCACCACTTCGCCGGTGGCAAGTTTTCCCCCCAATGCGTATGGATTGTACGACATGGGCGGCAACCTGAGGCAATGGTGCGAGGATTGGTTCGACGCCTCGCAGAAAGAGCGCACCATGCGTGGTGCTTCATGGCATGCTGCGACTCTTGCCTCCGTGCTGCTGTCGTATCGCTATCACGCCATCCCCGGCCATCGGGAAGACGATTACGGCTTCCGTTGTGTGCTCGAACTTCCAGGTCCGCCGGCAGGACTGGCATCCGCTGCGCGGGAGCCTCGCGCAATCAAGCTCTGGGACACGCCGGAAAAGATCACCTTCGGGGTGGGCGGTGGGAGGACGGCGCGCTGCGCCTGGACCAAGGAGCACCCACTTTCATGGACAAGCTCAGCCGCGATGCGCTCGTCCGCGCTCGCATTAAAATGAACCCCGATGCCGAGTATCCGCAGATCCATCTGCGCCGACGCGACACCGAAGGAGGCGTGAGTGCCTATTATCGCGTGGTGGCCCTGCCTGGACAGAAAATGATTCAGCTTGAGGCGGTGCCGTTTGACGATCACCGGTCCATCAAACGCCTCGTTCTTGCGAACTGGTCACTCCCGCGGAGTTATGCCGCCAACGAATGGGCGTTGGTCGAGTTGCGGGTCGAAGGCCGGCGCATCACCGTTTCCGTCGATGGGCAAAAGCTTGGCGACGCCGAGGATGACAGCGTGACGCAGGCCGGCGGTGTGGGCGTCTTCGCGGTGAAAAATGGATTCCTCAGAGACATCGTTTATGTGCCGCTGGACCAACCGGCGAGTCCGGCCTTTGCCACCGCGCCGCTTCCCTCCGCCGATGTGGCCACGAAAGATGCGCCGTTCGTGAATACGCTGGGGATGAGATTCGTGCCCGTGCCGATCCTTGGCGGGCCAACCGGAGGTCAGCGGGTGCTCTTTAGCGTTTGGGATACGAGAGTGCAGGATTATGAGATCTTCTCAAATGAAACGAAACGCGCGTGGTCCAGGGTGGCTTATCCCCAGGGTCCGACGCACCCAGCCGTGAATGTGAGTTGGAATGACGCACAGCTTTTCTGCCAATGGCTGACGGCGCGGGAGCAAGCGGCAGGGAAGTTGCCAGTGGGTTGGGGTTACCGGCTGCCCAGCGATCACGAGTGGAGTTGCGCGGTGGACATCGGGGCGGATGAGGACCCGGCAAAGCTGCCTGTGGAAAAAAGCGCAAAGCTTATCGACATTTTTCCGTGGGGTGCGCAGTGGCCGCCACCTCCGGGAGCCGGGAATTATGCCGGAGAAGAGCTTCGGCCGGCGATTGCCAGTGGCAAATACAAGCAGGTCAGCGAGGTGATCGCGGGTTATCAGGATGGTTTCGTCGAAACATCGCCGGTAGGGACTTTCGCGGCCAATCGTTTTGGGCTCTTCGACATGGGCGGCAATGTCTGGCAATGGTGCGAGGACTGGGTGGATGCCGCGCAGATCGACCGCACCCTGAGGGGCGCCTCCTGGCATCTCAGTCACCGCGGCCGCCTGAAGTCGTCGACTCGCAACCGCCATTCGCCCGCTACGTCCTACGACGACTACGGCTTCCGTTGCGTGCTGGCTGCGTCCACGCCGGCGGCAGGTATTTTGCCAAAACCCGCGCCGCCAGTGCATGGAGATGCCAGGGCTACGGAATCTGCACCGCCAGGTCCGTGAAACGCTCGCCGATCAGGAAGCGCATGAGGATCCCCCGGAAGACCAGGACCGACAACTGGAACTCAACCAGAAACGCTTCTTTAAACTGGCAGGCGCTCCCGGCACCAGTCGTTTTCGAGCAGGGCCGCGCAACCTGCCAGCAGGGCGTCGTGCGGCGTACGCTCCGGCGGTGGCTGCTTGAAGCCGACGAAGCTCGAGCCGCGATGCGTCCAGTGAACTTCGTACGCAGGCTCGCCGGCCCCGTCGACTTTGACGATCTTGTAGGCAAAGCCGGAATCTCCGGCCCACTTGAGAAATCCTTGGGCGATTTCCTCGTGGCGATTTTCCAAATCCGAGGCTGTGGTCAGGAATTTGGGATCGCGATACTCAACATGCAGCCATTCGAGTATCAAGGTTCGCGCTCGATCGAGGTGACGGGGCATAGCTATTGCCGCAATGGTCTATTTGCTTGCGGCAAAGGTGCAAGAAAATCGCGCGTTCTGCTCGGGACCGCGAACTGACGCAACGATCGGACGGGGTGGGAGAGGACTTTTCAGACGCCCTAAGTCGTCCGGCCCGTCGTCTTGCGCCAGGAAAGGCTTCCCGCTCCCGGCGCACTGGGCCAGTGCGCCCTGCCCGAAACCCGAAACCTGGGCCGAGGTCCGCCAAAGGGACGGATCTGCCTCCGGCACAACTTTGCGAGATGCTTATGGCGCCCTTCGACGGGCTCACGGCTTTGAGCAAGTGGAGCGCGTCGAAACGGCAACGGGGGCAAACCTGAAACGTCCACGCCGCCGCCGCCCGCTATTCCCGCACGTCTTCGACGTAACGCGCGATGCGGAAGCCGATGGGATTGCCGACCACACCGAGGGCTTCATCGTAATGAAAGCCGCCGTTGCCGCCCCCGAGCATTTGAAAGGACTGCGCGGCGACCGCGCCGCACCATTCGACCTGATCGGCGAGCTGCACACCGTACTCCGGCCCGTAAAAGGCGGCGCAAATGCTGGCCTGCCCATAGGCGCTCAAAGTGCGAGTGGCGCCATTGGTTTCCTCGCCGTAAATCTGCAACTGCGCGGCGTGTCCGCCCTGGTTGATGGAAAGATTGTGAAAATCGATATTGCCACGCACGTAGACCGTCGCGGTGACATTGGCCGGAATGCTGATCGTCCCGGAAGAAACGTCGAGGTCGCCGTTCACCATGATGGTCAGCGCCCCGCTTCCGGTGCCCGACCAGGGCGCCACGCTGAAGGCATTCAAATTTCCCGTCACCAGGTATTGCGTGGGTGACGATTCGCTCTGGGGCGTAAAGGCCTGCCCGGTCGGTGGCGGGGGAAGAAAGATGCCCGTCGTGGGTCGCGCCGCCGGCTTCATCTCGCGGTAAAAATCGTCGCGAATCGAGCTGGGGTTGATCTGGGTCGCTCCGGAGACGTTCTCGTGCGCCGGAGTGGAAGGGTCATCGCCGCCGTTGGTGGCTACTCCGCCGAGGACCGCACAGCCGTTGGCCGCGATGAGCGGACCGTAGAGCGAATTGGGCGGCCGGCCGGCGTTGTTGGCGATATTGCCGTTGCTTTGGACCAGCGGGCTGCCCGCGCCGGGGTAGGCGCCATTGGGGCCGGATTTGCTGGGGTTGCGGGAATCGTAGCTGTCGACGGTCCAGGTGCCATTGGTCGCCAGGCTCAGCGATTGATTGGTCAGGATGGCCAGTTCGAAGGGGAGCACCGGCTCGACGAGGACTTCGACGACGCGCGAGCTGTTCGGCGTCGGAATCCCCATGGAGGTGCCAACATCATCCTTCTGCAATTGCGGCCGGATCGTGCGCAGACTATAGCGGCGGACCACTGCTTCGAGACTGTCGTAGATCGAGGCGGAGGTGGGCGGAAGCGCGCAAGTGGCCATCGCCCGCAGCCGGTACCACCGGTAGTACGGACTGGGTGTGGGATAGAGGGCCCACAACTGGACGTCGACACTGGTGGGGCGATTGCCGGGCGACACGACCTGCAAATTGTCGAGAAAGATCGGCTGGGAAACGGTGACCGTTGGACTGGTCTGGACAGTGTTGCCGAGCAGGAGCGAGAGGAGGCTGTTGACCAGGCTCAGCGTGTTATCCACGGCTGGTCCGATCACGCCATTTTGCTCCTGCTCCCAGCCTGGCCACGCCGGTGTGGTCGTGCCGACGGCATTGCGCGAGAGGTCCGCCATCGCCACGTCGATGCCCGACTCCGCGGCCAGCCGCGCCTCCTGCCAGGCGGCGGCCTGCGAGGTCATTTGGAATCGCGGGCTCACCCGGCGCAGCGTATACGCGGCGGCGAAGGCGAGAATGGCCAGCGAGGCCAGGGTGATGATCAAGGCACTGGCGTGGCGGCGGGTGGAGGCGGTTTTCATCGCGTTCCTAATCGGCGCGAATGTTGCGCAGAAGAATCTGGTCGTGCATGGCGATCTGCGTTTGGGAACCCAGCCGGGGTGATAGGTAGGTCACCTGCGCGATGGCAGACCGGCCATCGGCTGCCATGGTCACAGTCAGATGCATGTTTTCGGCATCCTCGACCACGATGGACTGCGTGTCGGCTTCGATGCGGACGAAGCAGACGCATCCGTCGCTCTCGACAAATACCTTGCGGAAAATGACCGGCACCCCCGGGGCGTGCTGGGTGCCCGTGCCGTAATCGACGTAATTGTTCGCCTCGATGACGGACAGTGGCTGGTCGTAGGTGGCGGCGCCCGGAGTGTTGCTCTGATAGTAGCCGGGCAGCGTCAGGACCAGCGAGGTGCCATTCTCGATCGTCGCTCCCGTGCCGGACAATGGAACGCCACCGCTGCCGCCGATCGTGGTTGTCGTCGCGACGCCGATCGAACGGCGCAGGTCGCGCCCGAGGGAATCCAGCAGCCGGCGCTGGGCGGCCTGTTTGATCGCGTAGAGCTCGCTGGAATGCAGCGACCTCTGGAGTTGCATGGAACTGAGCAGCAGCGCGCCGAGGACAATGGTGGTTCCCGTCATGCTGATGAGCATCTCGGCGAGCGTGAACGCGCCGTGCGCGAGGGATTGCTTCATGGGGCGGGTGTGCCGGCGGTGGTCGTTGCCGGTCGGCCAAATGCGCTCCCAAAGATCCCGCTGCGAGTGAGACCGCTGCGGTAGATGATGGACTTGAGTTCGCGCTGCTTGGTGTTTTCCCGGTCCTGCCACGTGATGGTCATGTCGACGAGCAATAGAGGCTGGGCGGTGAAGTCGCCCGCCTGGATGATGTGCACGACGCCGTTCTTCCGGCGCAGGGCGAAGGTATTGTTCTCCGGGCTCGGCTGTCCCGGCGTGCTGGGAATCGAGAAGATCACGGTTTCGACAAGATTCGCGTTGCCGAGTTCCGCGGCGCTCGGCGCGGGGGTGGCGTAGACGCTTTGGACGAGGGCCTGCGCGTTGGCGATCTCCGGCCAGGGAAGGCTGCGCAACGTTTCGATCCGCTCCTGCAAGATCTGGCTTCCGTTGGCCAGCAGCCGGGTGCTGCGGAGGATTTCCAAGCTCTGCGTGTTCATGCCGAAGATGGCCCCGAGGCCGAGAAAAATCAGGAGCGCCGAGGCGAGCACCTCGATAATGGTCACCCCACAGTCACGTCCTGGCTTTCTGAAGGCGGCGGAAATCACGCAGGTAAAGATTATGGTTTCTCTGGGATATGGATCCGTCGGCGACGAGCTGCATCCTTTGCCACCCGAATGGCGGAGGTCTTGCAGACGGTGGTCGTCATTGAGGTCAGGCTTATTGTGTATCCCTGAGCAAAATACATACGTGATTCCCTGTAATCTTAGTCTCCAGCCATTAATATTTTCAATAAGAACCATTAATACTGGAATAACACTGGAAGTAAGTACCTTCGCATGAGCTACTTAGCGTTCGCGGCGGAATCCTGGACAAAAAACGTGCGATAACACCTCGTTTTGAGCGCGCTCCCCCACCATCGGCCTCCTCCAACTGTCGAGAGCCGGGCGTTCTCAAGGCTTCCTGGCGATCCCGCTGAGTCTGTCCGGCCAGTTTATTCCCGCGGCTCCTGCCGTGGCGCGTGCATTTCCCTGGGCGCGACGATGGCGAAGATCTTCTCCGTGCCCCGCAGCAGCATGAGCGGCGAGGGCACGCCGATCTCGTCGGCGATGAGGCGTTTGTGCAGATCGTCGATTGTCGCGATCGGCTGGCCTTTGAAGCCGACGATGATGTCGCCTTCGCGGAGGCCGGCGACATCCGCCGGACTGCGCGGTTCGACTTCGGCCACCAGCACGCCGCGATCCCGGGGCAGTTTGTGGAAGCGGACGACGCGCGGGTGTAATGGCACATTCTGTCCGGCGACGCCGATGGAGCTCCGGCGGATGCGGCCTTCCTTGATCAGCCAGGCGGCGACAAATTGCGCGGTGTTGCTGGCGATGGCGAAGCAGATGCCCTGGGCCGGCAGGATCACCGCGGTATTGACGCCGATGACTTCGCCGGCGCTGTTGACCAGCGGGCCGCCCGAATTGCCCGGGTTGAGCGCGGCGTCGGTCTGGATGATGTCATCCATCAAGCGGCCCGACTCGGCCCGCATGCTCCGGCCCAGGGCGCTGACGATCCCAGCGGTCACGGTCTGTTGGAAGCCGTAGGGCGAGCCGATGGCGACGGCGATCTGACCGACGCGGATGGCGGCCGAATCCCCCAGCGGCACGTGCTGGAGATCGGGCGCAGCGATGCGGATAACCGCGAGGTCCGTGTCCGGATCGGTGCCGACGAGATCCGCGGCGTAGACGCGGGCGTCGTGGAGGGTGACTTCCAGGGATTTTGCCCCGTGGACGACGTGGCTGTTCGTCAGAATGAATCCATCCCGCGCGATAATGAATCCCGAACCGCTGCCCGCTCCGCGCTCGCCGGAGGCCACCCGGACGTTGACGACGCTCGAGGCCACACGATCGACCACGGCGGAGATTGTTTGTGAGTAGGCGTCGAGCAGCTTCGGATCATCGGGCGCGGGCCCGGATGGCAGTGCGGGAGACGGATCGTTGGAATTGCGCGCGCGGATCCACCGGGGCCCGCGCAGGCCTTGGGCAATGGCTGGAATTTTCATGGGATTGGCTCTTTGAAAAGGGAATGGGCCCGTTTGGCGGAGAATACTGTACCGGTCATCTCCGTGTCGTATCCGCGGATGAGGGTTCGTCCCGCGACTGCGGGACTGCGGAATTTATTGGGTGTCGGGTGTTGGGTATTGGATGTTGCGGCGAAGCCGCCGGCCGCCCCCCGCGATGTGGGCGCCGCGCGCCGAGCAGCGCCAGCGCACCAGTGTGCAGTTCGGCCAAAAGGCGGAGATCGTTGCGAATTCGCGCCTGGGCAAGTGTTCCCTGGTAGAAGGCAAAGAGAATCCGGGCGGTCGCGCGGGCATTGGGCGCGAGGACCAGGCGCTGTGCGTGGGCGTCGCGGATGGCGGTTTCGAAGTAGAGGATCTGGCAATCCAGAATCTCCCGAATGCGGGCGCCCAAGGCGGTGTTTTGCGTGCCCACCTCGCTCCCCAAGCTGAAAAACGGGCAGCCGAGCACGCACCCACACTGCCCGCGCCGGGCCCGCTGCATTTTTGCCACCCGATCGAAGTACCCGGTGATTCTCTGCAGCGGCGGGACCGTCGGCGAAAAAAGCTCATCGAGGGCGGATTTTTTCCGGCCCCAATCGGCTTCCAGGGCGGCCAGGGCAAGCTGCGACTTGGATACGAAGAAATGGTAAAAGCTGCCCTTTCTGACTCCCGCCGCATGGCAAATGTCGTCCACGGACGTGGCGTGATAGCTGTTCTTCCAGATCAGCTCCAACGCCGCGATCAAGAGGCGCTCATCGGCATCGCTGGTTCGTGGCATGCAGAAAATGTGGAGGATGTTGACCGATTAGTCAAATACCGGGCCGTCGTTTCGCATACCGAGATGGCTGCGCTCCATCGTCTTAATCGGAATGGCACGGGATTTTCCTGCCAAGAACCGCCCATTTCGCCGATTGATTCAAGGACGCCCGCCCATGCCCACCCACATCGCCCGCCCCGCTCTTTCCCGCCGCGCTTTTCTGCGTGGCGTCGGCGTCACGCTCACTCTTCCGTTTTTGGAGGCCATGTGGCCCGCATTTGGCATCGCGGCGACAGGCAGTGCAGCCGCGGTCGCGCCGCGGCGGATGCTGGCCATTGAGACCAACATGGGGCTCATCGCGAGCAACTTCGTTCCCCAACAATCCGGGCTCGACTGGGCTCCATCGCCGTACCTCGATTTGATCCAGCAACACCGCCAGGATTTCACGGTTTTCTCCGGCACCTCGCATCCCGCGGTGGACGGAGGCCACGCCGCGGAACTTGCTTTTCTCACCGCGGCCGCGCATCCGGGAGCAGGCGGCTTCAAGAACTCCATTTCAGTGGATCAACTGGCGGCGGAGCAGATCGGTTCGCGCACGCGCATTCCGTCGCTGACGATTCTTGTGGGCAGCGAAAACCGGCACAGCCTTTCTTTCACTCGCAGCGGCGTGATGATCCCAGGCGAGAAAAGCGCGGCGGCGATCTATCGGAGGCTTTTCGTCCAGGGCACGCCGCAGGAGGTCGAGGCGCGCGTGAACGATCTGCGTGTCGGACGCAGCGTGCTCGATTTCGTCGACGACAGCGCCAAACGCCTGCAGCGCGACCTCGGCCCGCGCGACCGGGAGCGGCTGGAACAATACTTTACCTCGGTGCGCGACCTCGAGGGCCATTTGCTCGACGCGGAGGCCTGGGAACACCGGCCCAAGCCGAAAGTGAGCATGCCCGAGCCGAAAGACATCTCCGAGAACAACCTGCTCGTGCAGCGTCTGCAGCAGATGTTTGGCGTGGTGCGGCTCGCCCTTGAAACGGACAGCACGCGGCTGGTGACGGTTTTCATCAACCCCTTCAGCATGGTGCCGGCGATCGACGGCGTGACGCACGAAACCCACAGCATTACGCACCACGGGAACCGTCCCGAGACACTGCAGGAACTGGCCCTCATCGAGGCCGCCCACTTCCGCATGCTCGACGAATTGTTCACCGGATTGAAAGGCGCCCGCGAGGAGAACGCCACGCTGCTGGACCATACCCAGGTCCTCTTCGGCTCCTGCATGGGCAACGCCAACGCGCACGACAATCACAACCTGCCCGTCCTGCTCGCGGGCGGCGGCTACAAACACGGTCAGCACCTCGCCTTCGACCAGAAGCAGAACTATCCGCTGCCGAACCTTTTCGTGACCATGCTCCAGCGGCTTGGCCTCGAGGCCGACAAGTTTGCCAGCAGCACCGGGACGATGCGCGGTCTGGAAATGGCATGAGGGCGGTGGTCAGGTGGGTCGCGCGTGCGTTGCCCTGCCGCTTGTTGACCGTCGCAACCGGGACGGTCGCGCTCCTGGCCGCGACGGCGTTGGCTGCTCCGTTTCCCGGAGCGACCCGCGACTTTGTCGAGAACCGGTGTATCGACTGCCACGACGCGGACCAGAAGAAAGGCGACCTCGATCTGGACGCCCTGCTGGCCGCGCCGCTCGATGAGAAAACCTTCGCGAAGTGGGTGCGGGTGCACGATCGGGTGCGCGACGGCGAGATGCCGCCGAAGAAAAAGGCGCAGCCGACCGCCGCCGAGCGGGCTGCTTTTCTCGCCGGGGTGAATGGCACGCTGGTCACGGACGAACTCACCCGCCGCGCCGCCAATGGCCGTGCCACCTTCCGCCGGCTCAACCGCACGGAATACGAAAACACGCTGCGCGATCTCTTCGACCTTCCGGGCCTCGCTGTGCGCGATCTTCTTCCCGAGGATGGCCGCGCCGACGGTTACGACAAAGTCGGCGGCGCGCTTGATCTCTCGCACGTGCAGCTCGCGAAATACCTCGAAGCCGGGGACAAGGCGCTCAACACCGCCGTAGCCACGCAGCCGGAACGTCCGCCGTTATTCAAGGAGCGGCTGTATCCGGGCGACCAGTACCAGATCAAGATTGCCATCACCGGTGGTGACGCGGTGTGCCTGAAAGATTTTCAATATGATCCGAGCGTGATCCCGCAGCCACCGAGCGCGCGGCTCGACAAGGGGCTGCGCCAGTTCGAGCAGGAAAAGCTTTTTCCCTATTACGGGAGCGTCGGCTTCTTCCGCCACGACGACGATGCCTTTCACGCGGACTTCGCACGTTTCGCGCCGATCCAGGCGGGCCTCTACCGGGTGCGGATGTCGATCTGGAGTTTCCTCTGGCAAATAGGCCAGGTGCTCCCGTCCCCGCGCACCGAGGTCGCCTCGCTCAACGCTTCAGACCGTGGCGTGCTCGGCTATTTTGACGCGCCGTCGCTCCGGCCTACGGAATATGAGATGGTCGTGTGGTTGAATCGCGGCGAAAGCCTGGTCTTCAATGCCGCGTCGCTGGTGCCACGCAGGGTGGGGGAGGAGAAGGGCCGCGCGGCGGAAGCCGCCACCCAGGGCATCGCTCTCGATTGGCTCGACGTGGAAGGACCGCTCCTCGAGGCCTGGCCGGCGTCCGCGCACCGTCGCTTGTTCGGCGACCTGCCGCTCCTCCCGTTTGACCGCAAATCGGATCTCAAGCCGCCGCCTCGCATTCCGCAGGGCCAGCGGCCACCGGCGAGCTGGCCGAACTACAAGCTCGACTACCCAAACCAGCCTTTGTGGACGGTCTCTTCCACCGCGCCCGAACCGGATGCGGAAAAGCTGCTGCGGGACTTTCTGCCGCGCGCGTTCCGCCATCCGGTGGCGGAGGAGGAAGTGGCCCGGTACGTGGGCCTGGCGCGCGAACGCCTCGCTGAAAAGGTCACTTTCGAGGAAGCGATGCGCACCGCTTACCAGGCCGCCCTCTGCTCGCCGGATTTCCTCTTCCTCCACGAACCGCGCGGTGCGCTGGACGATTACGCCCTCGCCTCGCGCCTGTCCTAT